>JTFN01001136.1_pt1 | contig 66375 bp, 56 predicted proteins | sample 235401 | NCBI WGS metagenome assembly JTFN01 (sample SAMN03067589, study PRJNA260952) | activated sludge metagenome | biome: Sludge; feature: Wastewater; isolation source: CETP activated sludge from augmented bioreactor treating industrial... | place: India:Gujarat | collected 2013-04 | reverse complement strand
AAGTAATGAATGATATTTTACACTGGATTGAGAGTTTTACATCTTGACGGTAATGTGTGTTGCCTATAAACTAAAAGGGTGCTATTTAGATATACATCAGATTCCAACGGCAAGCCTGTTAGACAGGCTATTATTTATACAGAAAATGAACATTGCATAAAACAATCTCAAATTGATCCTGATGCATTACGTGTTATTAGGCAATTACGTAGTTATGGATATCAAGCTTATATAGTGGGGGGGGCAGTAAGAGATTTACTTGTCGGCAACTCTCCAAATGATTTTGATATAACAACAGATGCAACTCCTTCAAAAATAAAAAAAATATTCCGAAATTCACGTATTATTGGACGTCGTTTTCGTCTCGTTCACATCTTTTATGGGTTAAAAATTTTTGAAGTAAGCACCTTCCGTTCATTAGTAGATGGTTCTGTTGGAAATACCTTTGGAACGTTAGACGAGGATGTTCAGCGACGTGATTTTACAATGAATGCTTTATATTATGATCCTCTTAATGGTCATATTATTGACTATGTAGGTGGGGTTAAAGATATTAAGGCAAGAAAAATAGTTCCTGTTATTCCGCTAGAACGTATTTTTGTAGAAGATCCTGTTAGAATGCTTCGTGCAATAAAGTATACAAGCACGACAGGTTTTAAAATGCCCTCTAAACTAAAGAGGAAAATTACTACTTCTGCATCTTTACTGTCACCTGTTTCTCCATCGAGATTAACAGAAGAACTTCTTAAAATAATTACATCTGGGCATTCTTACGATATAGTAAAGCGATGTTTAGAAACGGAACTTTATATGTATTTGCAGCCGACTGCAACATCTCTTATGTTTGAAAATCGAAAATTCGAAGAAAGCTATATGAAAAACTTAAGAGAGTTAGACGCTTTTTGTGTAATGCAACCTGATGCTAGGTTAGGACAAAAACTTGCATATATAATTTATGATTTTATAGCTGGAATGACTGATTGGGATAAAGAAATAGCATCTCATTCGACAACAGGAGAACTTTATAAGAACACTTGGAAACAAGTTCGCAATTTTGTGTTACCTATGAATCCACAACGTACTGAGCTTGAGTATGCGATTCGAGCTTCTCTTAAGCGACTTGGTGTTTCAATAAAAATCCCAAAGAATGCTTTTAGAGGCCGTAATGAAAAACCCAAAAAAAAGACTGAAACCTCTACCAATTCGAAAAAACTGTCTAATTCTCAAAAAGTAGTTAATTCAATAAAAGGTAATAAGAATAAAAAAACTCCAAAGTTTGATAATGTATCTAACACGTCTGCAAAACAAAAAAACTGCAGTATGTCCTTAACGTAGTTATTTAGTAATTTTGTCGATTATTATACTTACCTCTTCTATTAAGATGCCTGTATAGCGCTCAATATTATTTATTATATACTGTTGAAGATTATGAATTTTTCCTGCTAATTGAGTCCCAAATGGCACATCGATTGTAATAATAAAACGGTATCCTTGCTTATCTGTCTTAATAACAAGTTTTTTAATTTTAATAGCTGCATCAAATTCACTAACACAATGCATTGTCATCTGTGTTAACGCAGCTTCAGAAATAGAAATCCTACCTTTTTTTGAGAATTCTGGACGTACTACAGATTTTTCGAATACTTTTGTATTATTGTCTTGTTTAGATTTTTTAGTTTTATGTAAATGTACTTTGATTGAATTATAAAAAATTTGAGGATAATTGCGTTTTATTTCAAGAGAAGGAACAGGAATAACATGCTTACCCTCAATTTGGCGAGATCGAATTGCTGTATCAATTTCATCTTGTGTGGCAATATCTTCTATATGTATAGTTTTCGAAGGAGTCGGGAGCTGTAATCTCATGGCAATCTTAGTGGTCATTTTTTCTGAAGTGCCAAGAATAAGTATTTTTCGTAATTTATATTGACCAATTGCCTTAGCAGTTTCATCTCGATGTTGTTTATTATCAAAAACAGCAACTCTTACAGCTCCTAAAAATGTTTTTTCACGTTTAGCCGAGTGTCCTGCAATTATTTTATCATCTTGAATTAACAGTCCATCATCAATAATGGCATCGATAGAATATTTTTGAGCTAAAAGCTTAGCCCGAAAACTTTTACCTGTTCCCGATGGACCTACGAGAGCATAAACTGTAATGCCTTTTAAAAAACTAACTAAATCATTTATGATGTTCATATCTCGCTATAGTATAAACTTAAAAGATAAACTTGCAAAGTAAGTTGTTATAATATTTTTGAAAAAAGTAGGAAGAGGTGCTATGATTTCGGTTGGCAATCCTAAATCGTTTTGGGGAGATTTTAGCCGAATAGCATGAAGCAAAAACTCTGGAATTTTCTCTTTGTTTTTTGAATCATGGATTCCAAATGATCTAAGTTTTATATCAGCATATATACCTGTTGAATATGCTGAATCTCCAGCGAGCGGAAATCCATGATACGCGCTCTGAGCTCTAATTTGATGCATTCGACCCGTTTCTATAATAAATTTGCAAAGTGTAATTGGAATTTTTTTACCTAAAGCTTCAATTACAGTGTTTTTAAGTGGTATTATGTTTGTTATAGCTTTTTTTGCAACAGGGGAAATCTTTTCTTGCGTCGCATCTACTACTCTCACTATTCTAAAACCATTATTATTATGGTAGCTGTCATCGATAAAATCAATCCACTTATGATTTTGTGTTACTTTCCCACAAACTAATCCTAAATATTCTTTTGTAATTGTCTTATTTTGCATTGCTTGCGAAAACCACTGAGCTCCTTTTAAACTTTGGGAAAAAATAAGAGTTCCTGTTGTTCTTCGATCTAATCTATGTAAGGGGCCTGGTGTAAAAGTAAGTGAAAAATTTTTTGGATTGTATAGTTTAGTAATAATTCTGTTAAGAGAGATATCATTTTGAGAACTCCCTTGAACAGGAACATCATATGGTTTGTTTATTGCTAAAAAGTTATCATTTTTAAATAAAATGGTAGGAACAAGTAAGTTTTGAGATTGATTATCTTCAAGATTTTTTTTAGTAGGATTGGATTTTCCTTTTTGTATTAATAGAGATGCAATGTTAATGACATCCGAAGGCTGTAAAATATAATCTTGTTTTTGTTTTTTGTTATTTATACGAATAAATCCTGTGCGAATGTTTTTATAAATAAAAGAAATTTGTAAATCAGGTAAAAATTTTCGTACAATTCTATCTAATCGTCGGCCACAATCATCTGGCCCTATGGGAAAGTTATTAAAATTCATATTACTAGTAAGTATATTTATTATTTTACATTATGGCTACTAGACAAAATTAATTCTCTGGGTAAAATAGATGTATTATGAAAAATGATTTTCTAATACAGTGTAGTAGATTTTGCTCAAATCCTGTTTTGCAAGCTAGCTTATTAAGTTGGTTAGCTGCACAGTTTATTAAAACAATATTACATTTGTTTACGCACCAAATCCACAATGTAAAAGAGTTATTAGAGATGCTTTTTTGGCGTACTGGAGGAATGCCTTCAAGTCATTCTTCGTTGGTAACAACAATGACTACGTGTATTGGATTCAGATCTGGTGTTAGTTCTGATTTGTTTATTTTAGCGTGTTGTTTTATTCTTGTCGTCATTCGAGATGCAGTAGGAGTTCGTCGATCTAGTGGGGATCAAGCTAGAGTGTTAAATGAAATCGGTACAAAATTAGAAAAATCAAAAATAATCGAGTTTAGTCCTGTTAAACAAATTAATGGTCATAGTCCTGGTGAAGTATGTACTGGTGTGATATTAGGGTTTCTTATTGGGCTATTTTTTTCTTGTAAATAGAGATTTATGAAATTTTACCTAAAAATATTTTTTGCACTATTCTGTACTATCTTTTGTGTTGTTTTTTTATTCAGATTTAGAGTTATTCCATCTGGTGGTCTATGGAAATCATATAAAACTGTTTATGTAGATAAAACGTATCCTCAAGACTCTGTTCTTGATATTTTTTCCTCTTTACATATTAAAGGGGTTCTATCACAAAATCATGTTCAATATCCTCAAAGATCTAAGTTTGTGCCTGTTACAGTACCTCTAGTTCTTAATGGGTTTACATATTCAGAATTACAAAATATGTATTTTTCAGATAAAAGTGCTGAGTATGATTTGTACTATGTTCCAAACGAATATTCAAATAAAATAAAGCTTGTTTTAAATAAGATTCCTGTTGAATGTGGGAGCAACATTCAATCTCAATATATTCTTTTTCCGTTTTTTATAACGGGACTATTTTTTATAATCTTGTTTTTTTATTCAAAAAATAAAAAGTTTTTTTTATCTACTTGTTTACCTCTTGTTCTTTTCTGTTTTTCTGTTCCCTTTGTTTATATGTGCGCTATTTCAGTTGTGTGCATGTTTGGTTTTTTTTCTTTGCAAACTATATGGGATAGGGAAAATTTTTCGCTCATGTTATCTCGACAAATACATATCTATGTACAATTAATTGCTTTTATATTTTTTGCGTTTTTTTCAGGGGCTTCTGTTTTTAAACTTGCTTGTATCACCTTTTTGTTAATATTGTCATTATTGTATCTTGTATACAAAGCTCAAAACCTTTCATATTCAACTTCTTTTTTTCAACCTCTAAAGATAAAAAAAGCAACACAAATAAACTGGGTATATTCTATAAATCCTATTTTGATAGTTTTATTTGTTATTGTAGTTTTTATAATTTTTCCTGGTTCACTTTTATTTAATAGTTTCGAAATCTCAAAAGTCTCAAAAGACCTATACATTCCAAGTCCTTCGCATTATACTAGCAAAGGTTTTACAATAGAAAATTATGAAAAGGCTGTGGAAAATTCTAAAAAGAATGTCGATATATTACCAAGTTTAGCAGACTATATTGGAGCAGCATGGTGTATTGAGACGTCCCCTTATTGTAGACTTCCTAAAAATCCTGAAAAAGTATCAAGAGGTTTACCTCAATTAGGGGATTCTGTTAATATGCCAGGATATAAAGAAGATAAGGATACTGTAACAGAATACTCTTTTTATAATAAAGTATATAATTCAACGTATATTTCTAATAAAATTCATGAAATAAAGAGAAACGCTTCTATGACAGATTATTCTGCTGGAGCAGAAAAGTTATTATATTCAGAAAATTCTTTTGTTTCTGGCGTTTGGATAAATATAAATATGCTTAATTTAAGTGTTAAATCATATATATTTGCAAGTATAAGTCTCATACTTGGATTTTGTTTATCATTTTATGTTAAGTATAAGAGAAAAAAATTAAGGATTATATAAAATGGCTGTAAAAAAGCAATATTTTAATTTTACCAAATATACATTTTCTAAAAAGAAAATAGCATATATTCCTGAAACTCTTTTTGTTTCTTTGAATCAATATGGAGTAGAAGAATGTGTTCCTATTGTTAGACTTGGAGACATAGTCTATGAAGGTCAACCTATTGGTCGTTGTGCAGGGGATAATGCATTAGTACATTCTCCGGTTCCGGGGGTAGTGACAGGTTTTGATTATTTATCCATGCCTAATGGAAAAAGGTCTTTAACTGCAATTATTAGAGTGAATGGTAATTTCACATATACGGGTAAAGCTGAGTCTGTTTCAGATTGGAAACTCTTATCTGCTACAGAATTAATTACTTTATTTAAAAATAAAGGTATCATTAATACTTTTTTTTATAAACCAGAATCGCTAGCAAAGCAATGTATAGATAGTTCTATTATTGGCAAAACTTTGTATGTAAGTTTATTTGATAAACAATCAGATATTTATGTTGATGCTTTTTTAACAAAATTTTATTTAGAAAAGATAGTTGTTGGAGCTCAAATAGTGGCTAAAGCTATTAAAACTTCTAAAATAGTGTTTTTTTATAATGAATCAAGCTCAAAAAAACTTGATTCATGTATAAAGTCATTAATTTCTAGTGATATAAAGGCAGAATGTGTTTTTATTCGGGATGGTCAAAATGTAAATATTGGGAAAGATACTTTTTCAGAAATTGTAAGTAAAAACTTTCCAGAACAAAAAGATCTCAAATCCCCAGCTTTTTGTATTGGGAGCTCTTCTCTTCGTGATGTGTACAATGGGGTAGTATTATCTAAGCCTGTTATTGATCAAATGGTTCAGGTTGTTGGTAGTGGGCTATACAAATCTAATTTATTCCAAGCTCGCATAGGGACTCCAATAAAAAATTTAATATATGAATGTGGTGGAACTCGTAAAATACCAGGTAAGATTATTGTTAATGGATTGGTTCAGGGTATTGATATTGCCGATATAAATACGCCTATTACTAAATTTGTAAAATCTATAACAATACTTGAAAAAAAAGAATTACATAATGCTACTATATCAAGTTGTATACATTGTGGAAGATGTCATACAATTTGTCCTGTTGGCATTCATCCTGATAGTCTGTTTTTAGCATATACAAGTAAGGTTAGCGTTTCTAAAGAGATTCTTGCAACTAAAAATTGGTGTTCAGAATGTGGATTATGTAATACAGTATGTCCAGCTAGATTGCCGTTAAATCAGGTTATCTCTCTATTAAAGGAAGAAAATAATGACTAAGCAATATAAAAAATTAGATTTAGCTCCATATCATTTTTTAGTTCCCTCTGTTGGAGATATGCTTTTATTATCTATTGTATTAATAATACCCCAACTTATAATGCTCTTTGTTACTAAGAGCTTCTCTTCTATTGCTTTAGTTATTATTGCTGTTCTTTCCTCTTTTATAGCAGATTTTTTAGATATTTTTTCTGCGAATAAAAAGTATACATTTTCGTGGGCTCCCATTTATCAAGGGTTAATTATTGGTTTTTTTATTCCTTCAGGTTATCCTCCAGTTCTTGCTTTTTGTATTATTCTATTTATACTAATAATCGATAAATATGCCTTTGGTGGATTTGCACAATCATGGGCGAATCCTGTTATGGTTACAATTATTGTCATGTTTTTTTTGGGGCCTCAATATTTTCCTCCTTTTATTCTTTCCCCTTCTTTTTTACAAGGCTCAAATGCTGGAAGTGAACTTTTTAATCAAGGAATCCTTAATTATGGAAGCTATGATGCTGGGGTTACTACATTCTTAAACGAAAAAATTCTTTCTCATTTTGGAATCTCTATCCCATTGGGGTATGTGACACTTATTTGGGATACAGGTTCTGTAATCCCTGCATTTCGTTTTAATCTTTTAACCCTTTTTGCCTCTTTATTTTTGCTTACGTGCAAAACAATTGAAGGGTTAATTCCTTTTGTATTCTTATTTGTATATGCAAGTTTAGTTTCTTTATTTGGATTATTTCCTTATGGTAGAATGGTTGGTGGAGGAGATATACTTCTTGCACTTTTAACAAGTGGGACTCTATTTGCAACTTTTTTTCTTCTTGAGTGGCATGGTACTTATCCTCAAAGTGTGATAGGAAAGATTATTTATGCAATTTTGGCTGGAGTTATTGCCTTTATAATCATAGGATGTGGGGCTTCTCCTGTAGGAATTTTATTTACAATTCTTGTAATAAATGTTCTTACTCCTTTGATTCAAAATGTAGAGCGTTCTGTTTATTCCTTAAATATTAAGAAACGTATACAAAAACAAACGGTGGAGGAAATAAAATAGAATGAGTGATATAAAAGATTTACGTGAAGGTGGCATTGTTGCTGGTATATTAATTGTCATTTTTTTATTGCTTTTTTCTCTTTCATTTCCAGTGAGTGCAGAGAAAAAAGAAGGACTAGCTGTTGCTATTCAAAATGTTTTTGATTCTGAAAATGATGATAACTTAAAAGTCGGCGAATTTATTCCTATTAATTCACCCTTACAAACTTCCTTGTCAGTTTATACTGTTTTAGGCCAACAGGAAGATATGTATGCATGTATTATACGAATAACTGGAATCTGTGGCCCAGTGCCTGTGGTCTTTATTTATTCTGCGTTGCAAGGAGCAAAATACTTTGGAATCGCAGGAGAATTTAATAAGGTTACAGATTATGATTTAGCTGGCATATCATATACACAAATAAATTATTGGAGTAAAAAAATCCCTACAATAATTGAGGGGAGCTTAAATGAATAAAAAAAATGCATTACAATATATAATTCTAGCATCTTTTTATTGTATTCCATGTCCTGCAAGACTTGGATATGGACTAATATTATTATTAGTTTTTAATATTTTAGTATTAGTTTTAACTTGTACAAAATATTTATTAATTAAAGCTAAGCTAGAAAAATATTCAAAAATATTACAAATTATTATAGCTGTGGCTATTACTGTTTTTTGTAACCAATTACTTTCCTTGTATTCACCATTACATTCTCTTGTTTTAGGTAATATTTTATACATAATTCCTGTGTCTTCTATATTTGGTGGACTAATTATAAGGAAAAGAAAATTATTATTAGCAGCCGAGTTAAAACTTTCTATGAGTCGGGCAGGGGTTTTTACTTTGCTATCTCTTGTATATTTTTGTGTCCGTGAATATTTGGCTTATGGTACACTATCTTTCCCTTCTCATACAGGTTTTTATATATCAACCCTTCCTTCTTTTAATATAGGAGTAGGAATTTTCTGGGCAAGTGTTCCTGGAGCATTTGTATTATTTGCCATATTTATTATTATCATGTCAATAATATATAGATACAAAGAAATAAAATGGAGATCAGAAAATAATAATGCTTGAAACAATTTTTATTTATGTAATAGTCTCTTCTGTGACATTAGTATACGGAATAGGACTTAAAAAATTATATATATTTTCTATTAAACCTCATCATATACTTGCCTATTTTATAAAATCATTGCTGAGTATTGCTGCAAGTATTTCTCTGACTTGGAGTATCACAAATTATTTGCTCGCTCCGTTTGACTTGTCGAAAATATATCCTTTTTTTGCTATTTTATTTACCATTTTCTTTTGTATGATTTTTCAAAGATTTATTTTTGCATCATTTAAAATTGATACTGCAGAGTTTACCCTTACTTTTTTGACAGTAATAGTTGCTGTTGGAGAAGCTGTAAGTTTTCCCAATGCAATGGTCATAGGATTGAGTTGTTGTATTTCTTTTTATTTGTTAATTCCAGTATTAGAAGCGATTAGAAATCAAATAGGATTTTTAAAAAATCATTCTGTTTTTTCAACAGAAACATTAATTTTTATAAGTTTTGCTCTCATTATTTTTGCTTTCTTTTCATGGAATGTGTCGTGGTTAAATTTGGGAGTTTATAAATGATTTTATCAATTTTCTTATGTATATTGACTTGTGTTTTTTCTGTTGCTTTATATTATGTAGCTTTATATAAAAGCGTAGATAATTCTTTAGAAATGCTTTGTTCTAAAGAGGAATATGAGTTAATTGATGAAGATTATATTCTTCCTTATAAAACTGATAATTCTCAGAAAGCTGCTATCATGTGCAAAGATTATAAAGATCCGTCTCGTAAACGATTGGATTATACAGGCTATGCTGATTGTCGTTTGTTTAAGGCAACTTATGAAACTGAATATTTCTGTAAAAACACTTGTTCTGGATTTGGTGATTGTATAGATGTATGTCCTCAAAACGCTATATTTGTTGAAAATGGTATTGCAAAAGTTCTTCAATCTTGTAATGGATGTGGATTATGTGTAGATGTATGTCCACAAAATCTAATTAAGCTTGTTCCTGCTGACAGTGAGGTTTGGATAGATTGTATTGCTCCTGATTGCTATGAAGTAAATGAAAAAATATTGAGCGAAGATAAAATAGATGGAGTTTTTGACCCAATGAGAAAAAAAATTGAATATTCTAAAAAGAAACACTTTAAAATATGGCAATCATAGGTTAACATAAAAAATAATGAATAATATAACAATCTGTTTTGGTTTAACTTTTACTGTTAGGGGAATTCTTTCTTCAGAAATAGAAAAAAAATATCAAAATTATTACAAAAATATATTTTCCTATTTATATGCTCATACGACTCTTAATGTATGTATTTTTTTACCGGGCGTAATTTTAGAATGGTTTGAAAAAAAACACCCTGAAATTCTTGATGTTTTAACAGAACTTGTTAAAAGAAAACAAATTGAAATCCTTGGTGGTGGTTATTATGAACCTTTATTACCACTACTACTCCCAAAAGATAGAGTTGGGCAAATAGAGGCTTTAACAACTAGGATTAGGAAAGCAATAGGGAAGAGACCTCGCGGAATAACTTTGGCAGAAAGTATTTGGGATCCATCTCTTATTTCTAGTTGTAATTCCTGTGGTATAGAATATGCTTTTCTCGATAATAGGCTAATCCCTCGAAATTCATATCGATCTGTTGCATCTTATTCACCTTTAATTGTAGAAGATTTAGGAAGAACTCTCACAGTTATACCTCTGCATCAAGATACTAAGCCGACTGTAAAACAATCTTCTGAATTTTTTTTTGAGCATCTTAAAAATGCTCAGAATTCTGGAAATTCTTTTGTATATGCATGTTTTTTTAGCCCTGAGGAATTCGATGAATTAATTCAAACGGCTTGGTTGGATGAATTTTTAGAATTAACAGCTAAAAATACGAATATTAACCTTTCTATTCCAAGCATTTACTTAAAAGAATGCCAAATAGTAAATAAGACATTTATTCCTGCAGGTTGTATGTCTGATGCTGCTATGTGGACGTTAGAACCTTTTGTTCCTCATGCCAAAGTTTTTTCAGAGGCATTACGTCCAACAGTTCGTGATTTTTTAACTCTTTATCCAGAAGCACAAAAATTATATTCCAGAATGATGAATATAAGTTCAATGATTTCTCAATGTAAGGGTGATAAAGCACGGCGAAAAACTGCTCGTGAATATTTATGGATTGCACAAAACTATGCCGTATATATGTTTACAGGTAAAGGTGGAATTACAGATCAGAAACTTAGACAGTATTCATATAGTAATTTATTGCGTGCAGAACAGCTTGTTCGAGACGCTTCCAATTTTGTAGATAATACAACGTGTTTTGATTTTGATTTTGATGGAATTTTAGAATATGTAAATCGATTTACTACCTACAATGCTTTTATTTCACGTCATGGTGGTATGATTACCGAACTTGATATAATGCATAATTATGCTAATTATTGTGATGTAATGCCGCGAATACGAAAATATGATGGTGTTACAGATTTATATGCTAAAAATATGTTTGTGGATCATTTTATTCCTGCTGAAAAGGATGAGGAGTTAGAATTTAACACACATCTTTTATCTAAGCTGAATCAACAGTTGTATAATCAAAAACAGTTTGAAAGATCTAGACATGAACTCGTTTTAGAAACTGTAGTTGAAATAGGAGATTTAAAACAAAATCTCTCTGTGACAAAAAAATATACACTGAATGAGAACGGCATATTAGTTCAGTATATTTTGAGAAATGAAAGTGAGGAAAATCTTACTGGTTTTTTTGGGGTCGAAAATAATTTTTCTGTTCCTTATAAATCTAGCGCAAACATTCAATTAGAAGTTCTTCTAGAAGGTAAAAAAGAAATACCTTCTAGTGATACGTATTATATAAAACAATCAGACATAGGGCTTTTACAGCTTACAGATACAGACGCAAAAAATAGTTTTGTGCTTGAACCGAATGAAAGAGCTGGGATTTGTATACAACCTTTATATTCAGCTCGACCTGACGAATCTGGTTCTGTAGAGCCTCGTTACGAAGCTAATACCTGTACTTTTTTTTGGAAAATTAGTCTAGAGCCTGGTATGGAAATTGAAAAAACACTCAACATGGCAATAAATACTGCAAAAAAAAAGTCAGTTGCAAAAAGAAAACGAAAATAGTAGTATATCAACTATGAAAAGAAGATTAGTAACCTCCGCATTACCTTATGTAAATAATGTTCCTCATCTTGGAAACTGTATCCAAGTTTTATCAGCAGACGTTTTTTCTCGTTTTTGTCGTAGTCGTGGCTATGATACACTTTATGTTTGTGGTACCGACGAATATGGTACTGCTACTGAAACTAAAGCTTTAGAAGTAGGTAAGTCACCACGTGAACTTTGTGATTATTATCATGCTATCCATAAAGAAATATATGATTGGTTTGGTATAAATTTTGATAATTTTGGGCGTACTTCAAATCCACAGCAAACTGAGATTGTTCAGCAGATGTTTAAAGATGTATATGCCCGTGGTTTTATAAAAGAAAACACTATTGAGCAACTTTATTGTCCAAAATGTGAACGTTTTTTAGCAGATCGATATGTTCGAGGAACTTGTCCAAAATGTGGTTATGAAGATGCTGGCGGTGATCAGTGTGAAAACTGTGGTGCTTTATTAGATCCGACAGAATTAGTAGAACCACATTGTAAGACATGTGGGTCTACTCCTACATTAAAATCAACAAAGCATTTGTACATTGATCTTCCAAGAATTCAAAAAGAATATGCACCTTGGATGGAAAAAGCAAGTGTCGAAGGTCGTTGGGCTAAAAATGCTTTACAGATGACTCAAGCTTGGATAAGAGATGGATTACATGAGAGGGCTATTACTCGAGATTTAAAATGGGGTATTCCCGTTCCTTTAGAAGGATTTGAAAATAAAGTTTTTTATGTGTGGTTTGACGCTCCTATTGGATATATTTCTATAACAAAAGAACTTGATGATAAATTAAAAGCACAAGGCGCTTCTACTCAAATCGATTGGAAATCTTGGTGGCTACCAACAGAAAGTGAAGATCCTTCAGCTAAAAAAGATGTAGATTTATTCCAATTTATTGGTAAAGATAATATTCCATTTCATACTGTCATATTCCCAAGTACTTTAATTGGTTCAGGCAGAGATTGGACAAAATTATACCATATGAGTAGTACTGAATACTTAAATTACGAAAATGGTAAATTTAGTAAATCAAAGGGTGTCGGTGTTTTTGGAACAGATGCAAAAGAATCCGGTATTCCTGCAGATGCTTGGCGATTTTATATTTTTTATAATCGTCCAGAAAAATCTGACACTCAATTTACTTGGAAAGATTTTCAAGATAAATTGAATTCTGAACTTATAGGAAATTTAGGAAATCTTGTAAATAGAACTACCACTTTTATTAGTAAATTTTATGATGGAATTATTCCTCAAGGATCTCGTGACGAAAAATTATGGTCTCAGGTAGAAACTCTTGAAAAGAAAATGACAGATCTTTTGGAATGGGCAAAACTTAAAGATTCTTTTCACGAAATTTTTAAAATTTCATCTATAGCAAATAAGTATTTTCAAGATGGAGAGCCGTGGAAAACTCGAAACGAAAATCCAAAAGCAGCTGCTAACCTTTTATGGAATTTAAGTTATGTCATTAAAGATTTAATGATTATGGCTCATCCTTTTCTGCCTCATTATTCAGAAGAAGTTTTAGGATTTTTTGGTAAAAAAGGTTGTACGGGTAAAATAGGGCAGCCTCAACCAGAAGGTTTTTTAAATTGGTCTGATTTAGGCAAAACGGAAGGACTGTCTAAAATTGAAGGAGCTCATATTATCTTTACTCCTTTAGATGATGAAAAAACTGATGAGTATCGTCAGCGATATGCTGGTAGCCAAGAAGAACGTCAAGAAGCAGAAAAAAAGGGTAAACCTAATAAAAAAAAGAAACATACTCAAGAAAAATTATCATCTGTAGAACTTTTTAATAAGAATATTTCATTACGAGTTGCAAAGGTTCTTTCTGTTGAACGTCATCCTGATGCTGATAAACTGTATGTTGAAAAAGTAGATGATGGAAGTGGTGAAGAAAGGATTATTTGTTCAGGGCTTGTTCCTTATTTAAAGGAAGAGGATATCTTAGGAAAAAACATTGTTATCGCATATAATCTTAAGGGCCGGAAGATGCGTGGAGTTGAAAGCCGTGGTATGCTTTTGGCTGCGGACTATAAGAATGACGATGGTTCTGATGCGGTTGAAATCTTGGAATGCCCTTGGGCAGCTCCTGGTGATGAACTTACACTAGAAGGTTCTGATGTTTCATATGAAAAACCAGAAAGCATTAATGCTGACAAATTTTTTGCAGTGCCAATTAAAGCAGTTAATGGAGTAGTCAAAATTGAAGATAAAGCTCTTGTAGTTGCTGGAAAACCAGTATGTACAACAAAAGCTTTAAACTCTGAAATTAGTTAAAAAATGATTTCTTAAGTCATTTTAATTTATAAAAAGGAAGGAGACGGGCTTTTGTCCGTCTTATTTAATTATGTTTACATTTAAGATTGTTAAGAATGATACCTTAGCTGATAATTTAGATTTTTCTATTCCTACACATTTTCAGCAACGTACTCTATGGGGTAATTTTAAAATGCTTCATGGTTGGGATGTTCTACGATTTAATGTTGAAGCAATTTCTGAAGATACGACTTTTTCTAGTGTCGGTGGAGCGAGTCCTTTAAGATTTACTCTCTCTGTTTTTGTTCGTACATTTAAAAATGTTTTTTCTCTTGCATATATCCCGATGGGCCCTGATTGTATCAATGAAAATTTAAAAAAAGCAATGGAAAGTGTTTATTCAGAGGAAGATATTAAAAAAGTACATTTACAAATAGCTTTTGAACTTGCAGGACAGATAAAACCGTATCTACCTAAAAATACTATTTGTTTAAGAATGGATCCTCCTATAAATTTTATTTCTCCTGAAAGCCGTAATGAATTTATTAAAACTCTGATTACTAATAAAAATTTTGTAAAAAAAGTTTCAACTGATATACAGCCTCCTGATACTGCTGTGTTGGATATAACACAAGATGAAAGCGATTTATTAAAAAATATGAAATCAAAGTGGCGCTATAATATTAAGTTAGCGATTCGTAAAGGTGTCATAATAAAACGATATGGCTCAGAAAAGATAGATATTTTTTATAATTTATTTAAGCTTACTGCAGAAAGAGATGGCATAGCTACTCATGCTAAAAGTTACTACAAAAGCTTACTATCTTTAAGTGAAAGTCAATCACAAAATGATTTAGAAAAAACCAAAGTTATTTTATATATTGCTCACGCGCCTTCAGAAGATCCCAAAAACCTTGGAGACCCTTTGGCAGGTATTATTGTATTACAAGTCAAAGGTAGTGAAGCTATATACTTGTATGGTGCAAGCTCAAATAAAAAACGTAATTTAATGCCCGCTTATGTTCTGCAGTGGACTGCTATTCAAGATGCCAAGGCTTTTGGCTGTAAAAGTTATGATTTTTATGGCATTCCTCCAACAGACGATGAAAACCATCCTATGCACGGGCTGTGGCGGTTTAAGACAGGGTTTGGGGGTACTAATATACATCGCTTAGGAAGTGTAGATGTTCCTATGTCATGGATGTATGTTCCTTACATAAAACTCGAGAAATTACGTGCATGGTATTACAAAGATTTTAAAAAGAAACGACGTTAAATTTACCTTAAATTATAATTTTAACTCTGTAGAAATTGCTGTTTTTAAGCCTTTCGAAGTTGTTTCTTGTAAGAATTTATTGGCGTCTTTTTCAAATCCTTTAACTGGGCTAGTACAGTCAGTTAAAAGAGTAAATTTCTTTGCCGGTAAGTAAACAAGTAAGTCATTTATTGTATTTGCTAGGCAATGAGATAAAGCCTCTCCAACAACAATAATGTTATCTGCTTTTCTTAAAGAATCTATTAATTTAAAATTAATTTTGGTTGATTCATCCCAAGGAATTGGTACTTCAGCTTGTACGGCACTGTAATGTTCTGTGAGTGGATTATCAGATTTAAAAGTATACAAAATATTTTTACAGATATTTGATAATTCCCATTCATGAGCAGCCATAATTATATCTTTTTGAACACACGCACCCCATGTAGCTGTTAAGCAGTGCATAGGCCATATTGTAAGTTGATAACGTCCCTTTGCCTCTAATTCTTGGGCATATTGTTCAACCGAAGATGTTAATTCTTTGTCTACTGGACGATATGTTCCGTTTTGAATATCTTTTGCATTTATTACTGTAAACGGCTTAGGGGAATTCCCCTCAGTGTCTTTCCAAAAGATAGGGTGAGCAATGTGATAACTCGGATGAGAATCAAGGGTAATATGAATATTAGAAATTTTATTAGAATTCCTATTTATAAAATTTACAATATTTTTACAATCCTCTACAGCTCCTTCGATATAAAGGGAGCCATTAGGGTCACAAAAGTCATTTTGAGGATCAATTATCAAAATTTCAGTACGTTTCATATCTCTATGATAATTAATTATTAATATCTGTCAAGATTATTTTTAAAAATAGAACTGTTTTATAATTTTATGGATGTTGAGATAAGTTATATTTTACTGTATAGTTCTTTTATGAATTTAGAAGCTTTTGTTCTTGGATGTGGTGGTATGATGCCACTTCCGTATCGACATTTAACATCTGTACTTCTTCGTCGAGAAGGAGAGTTATTTCTTTTTGATGGTGGAGAAGGTACCCAAGTCTCTCTTCGTAGATTAAACCTTAAATGGAAAAAAATTAATGCTATTTTTGTGAGCCATACACATGCTGATCATATTACAGGTATTCCTGGTCTTATGATGCTTTCGAGCCAAGTTGATAGAAATGAACCTCTTTATATTTATGGACCTCCTAAAATTGCTGAATATATTGAAACAAGTAGAAATGTTCTTGACATGTATATTAATTATCCTGTTATTGTAAAAGAAATAACAGCTCCTTGCGTTTGTTATGAAGGAGATGGTTTTTATGTTCGGGCTTTTCCTTTAAAACATACAAAAACGTGTGTAGGATACACCTTGGAAGAAATTGATCGGCCAGGAGAGTTTGATCCTGTAAAGGCAGAGCAGTTAAATGTTCCTTGTGGTCCATTATGGTCAAAGTTACAGCATGGTCAAACAGTAAAATCTATAGATGGAAACGACGTTCAGCCTAATCAAGTTATGGGGAAACTTCGTCCAGGTAGAAAATTTAGTTATGTGACTGATACAATGTATATAGATTCAATTGCGAAAGAGGTTCGTGGGTCCGATTTATTAATTTGTGAAGGCATGTTTGCAGAAGAATTTAAAGATCAAGCTCGTGAGAAAAAACACATGACAACTAAACAAGCTGCAAAAATAGCAAAAGACGCAAATGTAGATAAAATGGGTCTCATTCATTATAGCCCAAGATATACTGATCGTGAACTAAAACCATTACTTGACGAAGCTCGTGAGATTTTTCCAAATACTGTTCTTACCCGTGATAGAATGGTCTTTGAGATTCCGTATAAAGATTAAATTTTACGTTGTATGTTTTTTATAGGAGAAAGGTAATTAATTGATAGAATTAAAATCTTTTACTAAATGTTATAAAAACTTTGCAGCAGTTAAAAATGTATCATTTATTGCTCCTGATAATTGTGTAACAGCTCTTGTTGGTCTAAATGGTGCAGGTAAAACAACTATTCTTAAAGCTATATCTGCTATGCATTATGCAGATATAGGTTCTGTTTTAGTGAATGGAATTGAGGTTTCTGAGTCTCCTATAAAAGTTAAAAGGATGTGTAGTTTTGTAACAGAGCAACCACATCTTTATGATAATTATACTGTTAGTGAACTTTTAGAAACTGAAATTAAATTAGATGATACAATACCTTTATCTGCAATAAGGGCTAAAAAAAGCATAGAAAATCGGGTTTTTAAAATTTTAAAAAAATTTTCACTTACCACTGTTTCAGGGAAAAAAACAAAAGAACTTAGTAAAGGTTTTAAACAGCGATTGTCCTTTGCCTGTGCCTTTTGTAGTGATCCATCTGTTTTTTTATTAGATGAACCTATGTCAGGATTAGATCCGCAACAGATTATTGAAATGCGAAAACTAATAAAGGATCTTAGCAAAAATAAAACAGTTCTTTTTTCGACTCATAATATGCATGAAGTAGAAGAAATATGTTCATTGGCAATTATTTTAAAAGAAGGTGAAGTTGTAAAGATTGGAGCTCCCTCCAAAATTTGTTTAGAAACGAAATCAAAGACATTTGAAGAAGCTTTTATGAAACTTACAGTTGAGTCACACAATGAAATTATAAAAAAAGGCCCTCACAAATCTGTAAGGAGTCCTTATGAATCATAAGTTACATAGATTTTGGTATCTTGTAAAACATGAATTATTTAATTATGCCATAAGTCCTACAACTTACATAGCTGGTATTATATATTTTTTAGCGCTAGCAAGTAATTTTTATTTTGCACGTAGTTTCTTTTTACTTGGAAGTGGATCGACAGATGTGCGATACTTTTTCTTATTTATTCCTTACATAAGTATTGTTTTTATTCCTGTTTTAACCATGAATTTTGGTGGATCTGGTGAAGAGTTCATAAAACAAATTCCTCATAGTAATTTTTCTATTATCTGTGCGCGATGGCTTTCTGCTAGTATTATTTTTTTTATATGGACCTTATTTAGTCTTTTTATTCCTCTATCGGTAATCTTTTTTGGTGATATTTCTTTAGCACGTCTTTTTTGTGGTTTTTTGTGTATTATGTTTTTTTCTTTTGCTTCAATTGCATTTGGACAATTTGTTGCACATTTGACAAAAAATAATGTTACAACTTTTATTGTAACAGCGATTTCTCTAGCTGTTATAAATTCTATCCATTTATTGCCATTAAAAATACATGTTCCTAATTTTTTGCTTAAAATTTTTAATTTTTGTTCTTTCGCTTGGCACTTTGATGCCGCTTCTAAAGGGATTATAGATACTCGGGATTATTTCTTTTATGGAATTGTTACAGTTTTTCTGTTGATACAAGTTTTATGGATTGACGAAAAACGAGCACATAGTTCTCATTCTGTTTCTGCTAGAAAAGTACATTACAAACATTTTATTGTAAGCGTAAGTCTTTTCCTTTCTGTTTTTTTAATTAACTCTCAGCTATTTTATAAAAGGATTGATGTAACTTCTCAGAAGCAATTTTCGTTAGCTCCTTTGACAAAAGAGTTAATACAAAGTTTAGATGAAAAACTTACTATTACTTATTATGTTTCAAATAATTTACGCAATCTGTATCCACAAGTTAGAGATGTACAAGATTTACTTGGAGAATGTGCTTCTTTTTCAGATTCTGTGAGTGTAGAAGTAATAACACCAGAAAATGAAGATTTACAACAACAATTAAAAGATGTTGGTTTAATAAGTCAAAAAATACAAACGACAGATAAAAATGAAACATCGGTGTCAGAAGTTTTTTCTGGTGTTGTTTTTGAATATGGTACTAAAAAACAAATAATTCCTTTTGTTCTTTCTACTACAACCTTTGAGTATGAAATAGATAGTGCTTTACAATATTTTGTAAGTGGAATAGGGCGTTCTGTGTATATATTTTGTGGAGGTAAAGATTCTTTGCAAGAAGGATATCCTTATGTTCAGTCTTGGCTTTCTGAATCTGGTTTTACAAGTCTTGAATTAACTGCTGAACTTCTAACTGATACACAAAAAATTGATTTACGATCTCCTCTTCTTATATTAGGAAATTCTGAAATAACAAAAGATGTCGCTGCTAGTATAGAGCGTTTTGTTATGGCCGGAGGAAAAGTTTTTTTTGCAGTCTCGACTATACTTGCTGATAGAACAACGTGGAATGTTTCACCGATCGTTGCTAATCCGTTAATTGAAATGTTAGATTATTGGGGTTTTAGTATAAAAACTGCACTAGTAGAAGATCAATCTAATTTTAGAATTACAATGGAAGCTCAAGATTCAAATGCAACACAATATATTGATTATCCATTTTGGATTATTTCGCAACAAGCGAATGTTTCTGATTCTTCACCAATAACAAATTATTTTGGAGGTTTAGAATTATATTGGCCGTCACCGATGGAATTGTTTTCAACAGAGATTTTAGATATTGAACCTATTGTGAAAAGTTCGACTAAATCTAGAATACAAATTCCAAGCATTCAAAATGATAAAGATGTTAATTTTGAAACAGACCCGTTTGCGCAAAGTAGTGGTAATTCTACAAATTTAGATGATGGTTCTTTTGTTCAAAGTACGTTAGTTGCAGCTGCAAAAGGAAGTGTTAAAGGTTGGATTGCGACAAATCAGAGTAAAGATACTCGCATCATAGTTTGCTCTAATCAATACTTTCCATCAGATATGATTGAATATACTAATAGCGGTTATAATTTAGATTTTTTAACAAATTGTCTTTTGTGGCTTAGTGGAGAAGACGAATTGTTACGCGTAAAAGCCAAGGGAAATGTAAATACAAGTTTATATAAGATTACGGATATAGATAAAATGTCTCAGGCAGAAACCATTTTAATAGTTTGTTTATTTATCTATATATTGTTTGTCGTAGGAGGCATTGCATTAAGTGTCTTTATTATGCGCAGAAACAAAAAGAGGTTTTATTGTGAAAAATGATGGGGGTAAATCTGGTTTGAAACAAACAACTCGTTTTTTTTTAATTTTCACATGTATTCTTGTTATTCCTATCTTTTATAAGATTTTTTTTATGTCTGAAAATAAAAATATCGAAACAAAAACAACTGTATTAATTTCTCAAAATAATGTTGGCTTTGTAAATGAAATATATTTACAAGTAGCGAGTGGGGAATCATTAACAGTAAAAAAAATGTTTATTAATGAGAAATCAACATGGGTAGGCCTTAAAAACGGAAATATTTTCCCAATAGATGCTTCAAAAATAGCACAGTTTTTACAATATGCGACACAAGAGAGAACTGTAAAGACTGTTGCAAGTGAAAAATTTGATTATTCAAATTATAATTTAGATTCTAAAAATGCTTTCCAAATTACTTTGTCCGGAATAGACGATTCTAAAAACATACGAACATTTTTACACCTGTATTTTGGATCTCTTGATATAACAGGTCGTAACGTTAATTTTAGAATAAGCACTACAGATGCAGTTTTTAGAATGGTAAACGACTTTTATAGTTTTTGCTCTGTTAACCCCTCAGATTGGATTGATGGTAAATTTTTACCATTTATAAACGAAGAAAGTTCTAAGAATACTCAAGTAAAAAGTCTGTTATATACGGCCAATAAAGGGGATTCTGTATATGTAAGTGATGGTAAGACACTTCAAGATATATCTGATATTCTCTTTTCTATGCAGTCGTCAGTTATTTATAGTGAAGCCGGGTTGCAAAATGCACGTTTACGGTTTACTGTTTTAGTACAGTTTGAAGATAACCGTAAGTCTACTTTTTCTGTTTTTGAACAAGTTTCTAATACAAAATCGCAAGATTCAGTATATTATGTAAAAACAGAAGCAAAAGCACCCTATACTTATGTTCTAAAAATAAGTGAGTGGAGTATGCAACGAATAGAGGATCTTTTTAATAATGCCAAGTAAATATAAAAAACACATTCGAAATCTAAAACATATAAAAATGCCCACTTTTTTTAGGATTACAAATAGAATAATTGGGTTTATGTTTTCTTTTTCTCTTATTTTGTTTTTATTTTATCTTGCGGGAAACTATCAAGGGTTTTTAGCAAAAAATCAGATAATTATACTTACAGTATTATCATACGTATCTGTTTCACTTGTTTTCTTTTGTATTTGTGGAATTGTTGAAATCTTTATATTTTCGTATAAAGAGAAGAATTCTACACTTATGAAATTTATTTTACTTTATATTTTAGTTTCATTAATCGGAGTTATAAATGCTTCGATTGGCTCAATTATAACATTTATTTCACATTGACATTTTTTTTCTCAAGGCATACTATGAGCAATATGCAAAAAAAAATATGTGCAATTAGAGGTGCAATAGACACGAAAAATACGGAACAAGCTATACGAAATTCTGTAAAAGAACTTATAACTTTTTTGTATAACGAAAACAACCTTGTAGAAGAAGATATTGTTTCGATCCAATTTACCGTCACAAAAGATTTAACAGAATTAAATCCTGCTGCAGCACTAAGATCTTTGGGTTTTGCTGACAATGTCCCTCTTTTCTGTTCTCAGGAGCCTGATGTAAAAAATGGATTACCGAATATGATTCGTGTTATGATAACTGTATATCTTGATGCTATTCCTAAGCATTGTTATTTAGGATTAGCAAAAACGCTTCGTCCAGAATTTGCAATTAAGATGAAATAGGATAGCTTATGATTCTATCAAAAAACGATGTTATACAAAATAAAAAAATTTGGCAAATAAGTCGTGAATATGCTGGAATTGCAGAAGCTGGTGGTGTTAAAAATGTTTGTTGTTCTCTAGCAGAGGGATTAATAAAAAAAGGTTTTGAAGTTACCCATTTTATACCGCTTTATGGTTGTACAAATCTAATAAATATACAAGATTTTGATATTTTTTCTGAACTTGAATATTGTTTTAAATTTAAAAATAAAAAATACAGAGTTAATTATGCCCATGGATATAACAATGGGGTTCGAATTATTTTTATTATAAATAGTCAGTTTACACAAAAAAATGGAGTGTATACTTATACAATTCTTGATGAAACACTAAATAACCATCACAAAAAAGGGAATGGGCATGAGGATTCTGTTCTATTGGATTTAATGTTTCAAATGGCAGTTCTTTATTATAGCCTAAAGACGAATGATAAATCTGATATAATACATTGTCAGGATGCTGCAACCTCTTTTATTCCTTTTTTTGCACGGAAGATAGATATATTTAAAAATCATTTTAGCGATGTTAATTTTGTAGTAACTATTCATAATGCAGGGAATGGGTATCATCATTCGATTACATTAGAAACTGCTAAAGAAATAACACATCTTGAAACAAAAGATTTAAAAGGCGGAATACTCAAAGATAAAGTCGAGCCATATTTACTCTCAGAGCCCTATGCAACCTTATCTACGGTTTCTCCGTGGTATGCAGATGAAATAATGGATTCTCAGAATGAAACAACAGGAGGGCTTTCTAAAGAGTTTGCGAAGAGAAAAACTCATATAATAGGAATTACAAATGGGATTGATTATGAAAAATATAATCCCACGGAGACACATAAATCTTTGTTAGATTTTACTTATAACCCAGAAAAAGATGATTTAGAAGGGAAGTTAAAAATCCGAGAAAAATTTATTAAATATTATAGTGTAAAACATGAAACTATTAGAAGTATAATAAAAAATTCTGATTTTATAGAGCAGTATGGTTTTTTAGAATACGATGCTGATGCAGTTTATTTTGCGTTTCAGGGAAGAATGGTTGAACAAAAAGGAATTGACGTTATTGAAGGAGCTGCTAAAATAGTATTAGAAAAATTTAGTAAGTGTCGATTTATTATAACAGGTCAAGGCTCTTCTGCATTAGAAAATAAATGTATTAAACTTGCAAGTCATTATCCTGGAAAGTTTTTATACTTAAAAGGTTATGAGCGGTCTATAGCTCGTCAATGTATAGCTGTAGCTGATTTTATACTTTTACCAAGCTATTTTGAGCCTTGTTGCTTAGAAGATTTTATTGCACAGATTTATGGAACTATACCTATTGCTCATGCCGCTGGTGGACTCTGTAAAATAATTGATGGTAAAACAGGTTTTTTGTATAAGGATAATGTACCAGAAAAGCTTGCAACTATAATAATGACTCTTTTTAAAAATAAAAAAAAGGATTCACAAAAGTTTTTAAACATTTCCCGTTATGCTGCGATGTACATACATAAAATGTATTCTTGGGACAAAGTAATAGAAAGCTGTTATATACCTCTTTATTTTGACTTAGAAAAAAAAGGATAATTTTTCATTTTTTTCTAAAAAGACTATTGACCAAAATAAGTGAAAAGTATATATTATTAATCGTTCGTTATGCCAACTTAGCTCAGTTGGCCAGAGCACGTGATTTGTAATCTCGGGGTCTAGGGTTCGAATCCCTAAGTTGGCTTTAACACATAATGAACAAAAATCGGGGAGTTTCCTGAGTGGTCAAAGGGGACAGACTGTAAATCTGCTGGCTCCGCCTTCGTAGGTTCGAATCCTACACTCCCCACTAAAAGGTACTGAACATGTTCAGTACCTTTTTTTATTATATTTCAATTGTTATGTGTCTTTGTTTTTACATTCTAATAGATAAACGAATATGTATTTTTATAGGAGTTCTATATGCAACAACCATTTTATAAGGATGGGCTAAAATTTACGTGTGAAAAATGTTCTCATTGTTGTTGTGATGATCCTGGTTTTGTATATCTTTCAAATGAAGATTTGACAAATCTTTGTGAATGCTTTAGTTTATCAAAAAAAGAATTTATAAAGAAATATTGTAGATGGGTTCCTTATTATGATAATACTATTGTTCTTTGTTTAAAGGAAAAACCCGGTTATGATTGTATTTTATGGGATAAAGGTTGTTTGGCTTATAAAGCTAGACCTTTACAATGCAAAACGTATCCTTTTTGGTCTTTTTTATTAAAGGATAAAAAAACTTGGGATGCCGAAAAAAAAGAATGCCCTGGTATAAATCATGGGGAGTTACATACTGAAGAAGAAATTAAAAAAAATATCACCCTATATGATTCAATAGAACCATTGCGTTATAATTTTACATGAGACCGATTGCGAGGTAGTAAATGAAAATTAAATTCTGGGGCGTTAGAGGTTCTATTCCAACTCCCCTTTCTCCAGAACAAGTTCAATCAAAACTGAATGCTGTAATTCAAAAGGTGTCTGTTGCTGATTTGAAAAATAATGAAACAAGACAAAAATTTATTACATCGCTTTCTGAGAAAGTATATGGCACTGTTGGGGGAAATACTCCGTGTGTTGAAATTACTACTAAAAATAAAGAAACTATCATAATAGATTGCGGATCAGGGTTGCGTGTTTGTGGAAAAAAAATATCTTCAAGTAATAATAAAACATATCACATTTTTTTATCACATTTCCACTGGGATCATATACAAGGGTTGCCTTTTTTTGATCCGGCTTTCAATCCTTCGGTTACATTAAAATTTTATTCTTCATTTCCGAACATAAAAGAAGTGTTGAATTCTCAAATGAAGAAGCCTTTTTTCCCTGTGCAGATGGATACTTCGTTTACCAAAAATATTGAATATTGTACCTTTGCCGAAGATAAAAAATGCTTATTGGTTGATGGTTTTTCCGTAATGAGCAAGCGTATGTGTCATCCGGGAGGTTCTTTTTCATATTCTTTTAATGAAAATGGACATAAATTTATTTATGCTAGTGACGTAGAATTAAAACCTGACGATTTTAAGAAAACAGAAGAAAATATAGCTTTTTTTGATCATGCAGATGTGTTGCTTTTTGATGCTCAGTATACTTTAGATGAAGCAATAGAAAAAGAAAATTGGGGGCATTCCTCCTTTTGTTATGCAATAGATTTTGCTATAATTTGGAACATTTCAAAATTATATTTATTTCATCATGATCCTGTATATGATGATCAAAAATTATATAAGATTCTTGAATTATCACGATGGTATGCAGACTATGCTTCTAATAATAAATTAGAAGTAAATTTAGCAATTGAAAACAGGGAAATAGAACTATAATGAAAGACGAGCATTTTAATTATACTTTTACAGATGAAGAATTAAAAAATATAGTATTGTTTTTTAGAAAAAATGATTCTATAGTACCTAGTGAGTTAGGAAATTTTAAGGAATCTGTAGAAAGTTATATTTATAATTCAATGAGTATAGATGAGGCGGAAGTTTTTTTTAATGAAAATTCGTAATATATTACTAACTATTATTAGTAGCATTTTTTTATGCATCGTAATTGGTTTTTTATTTTTTATGTTATCACTAACTTCTATAACGTCTTCTGATAGTGATAAAAACCCAGAGAAAATATATAAGATTACTGTGCCATCAGGTGAAACTATTCGTGCTGTTACAAGAGAATTAGAAGAAAATAAAATAATTCGTAATGGTTTTGTGATGTATGTATATGCTAGATTTAACAATTTTGTTTTAAAAGCTGGGACTTATCATTTAAAAAATTCTATGAGCGTGCAAGATATCCTTTCTATTTTGGAATCTGGAGTTCAAGAGTATATTAGGGTAAGTATTCCTGAAGGATTAACTATTACTAAAATAGCGGAAATTTTTGAGGAAAATAAAATTACAACAGCACAAGATTTTTATGATGCAGCTTATGATAGAGAGCTTGTTTCTTCGTATAACATTCCAGCAGAAAACTTTGAAGGTTTCTTATTTCCAGATACCTATTTTTTAACTGAAAATATGGATGCAGAAACTGTTGTAAAACTTATGGTAGATACTTTTTTTGAAAAAATTTCTTCTAATAAAGATTTTGTAAATAAGACAAATTCGGAATTATTTGATATTGTAACTCTTGCTTCTATAGTACAAAGAGAATATCGAGTTGCAGATGAAGCTCCTCTAATAGCGAGTGTATTTGAAAATCGTCTAAGAAGAAATATTGGTTTATATTCGTGTGCAACAGTTGAATATATTATAACTGAAATTTTAGGGCAACCACATCCAAAAGTTATTACAACCGTAGGATCTGATGCAGATACAAAAATTGATAATCCCTATAATACTTATTTATGGGCAGGTTTACCGCCAGGGCCTATTTCAAATCCAGGAATGATTGCTTTATCTGCAGCAGTAAATCCGCCAGTTACAGATTATTATTATTTTAGATTAGTAGATGAAGAAGAAGGCAGACATGTGTTTACAAGTGATTTTAATGCACATAAAGAAATCGGGAAAGAATTGTATACCAAACCAATAGGTGGTAAATAATAGATGCCTAAAATCTCTGCCACAACAATTAATGAAATCAATCAAAAAACAGATATTGTTCAATTAATAGGAGAATATACTCGTTTAGAACGAAAAGGTGGTGATGATTGGTGGGGATGTTGTCCGTTCCATAATGAAAAAACGCCTTCTTTTCATGTAGTACCAGATAGAAAAATGTATCATTGTTTTGGTTGTGGTGTCGGTGGTGGTGTAATTAAATTTTATATGGAAATGGAAAAATGCTCTTTCATAGATGCTGCTAAAGCTCTTGCAAAAAAAGCTGGAATCGAAATCATATATGATGGCAATTATAACGAAGTATCAGAAGCATATGATGATACAAAAGATAAATACATTGAATTATATACCAAGATAGCAGGAACCTATCACTATTTTTTAACGTCTACCGAAATGGGTAAACCTGTGTTAGAATATTTAAAAAAAAGAGGAGTATCAGAAGCCATTATTGAACGCTTTAAGCTTGGTTATTCGCCAAAAGATCGAAGCTGGCTTAAAAAGTTTTTACTAAAAAAAAATTATTCCTCAGAATTTCTTGAAGGAAGTGGTTTATTCTCGAAAAAATATCATGATATATCTTTTTTTTCACATCGTTTGATGTTCCCTATTTTTAATAGAAAAGGTGAAGTTGTTGCTTTTGGGGGACGTATTCTTGAAGGTGAAGGACCAAAATACTTAAATTCATCTGAGATGATTCAATATAAAAAACGTCAAAATTTATATGCCTTTAATTTTGCAAAAAAAACTATTCGTCAATGTCGCGAAGTCATTATGTGTGAAGGATATATGGATGTTTTAGCTTATCATGTTGCTGGTATAGAAAAAGCAGTAGCTCCTTTAGGAACGGCTTTAACAGAAGAACAAGTAAAACTGTTACGTCCATTTGTTGATACTGTCTTGCTTTCGTTTGATAGTGATGAAGCAGGACAAAATGCAACAGAAAAAGCAATCTATCTTTGTCGGAAACAAAATCTTTCTGTAAAAGTTATTCAATTAAAGGGTGGAAAAGATCCTGCGGATGTTTTACTTGATCAGGGACCTGATATATTGACGAAATATACAAAAAATGCTATTATTGATAATGATTACTTGTTGTCTAAATTAGCTTGCAAATATCCAGTGGATTCACCGGAAGGGAAAATCAAAGCAACACTTGATTTTTTCCAATATATTGATGTGCTTAATTCTGATATACAAAAGGAATCATGTTTTGAACTATTGTGTCAAAAATTTAATCTAAAAAGGGAAGCTGTGCTTGCAGATTATCACAACCGTGATGCTGCATCAAAAAGAATAATTCAAACAAGTAAAGATTTGCAACAAAGTAATGAGGTACGGGTTTTAAAACCAAATGCTGAAACAAGGGCTGTACTCGCTGTAATTGCAAATTTAGATTCTTATCAACTTATGAGAAATTCTTTAGTGGCTGACGATTTTGATGATATGTTTGCACGTGAGATGTTCATTGTTCTTGAAGAATGTTATCGTGAAGATGCAGTCAGTTATGAAAATATTTTAGCTCGTTGTAGACCTGAAATTCAACAGATGGTGGCAGCAGCTGTGACTTCTGGGGAATTTTCCTGTAATTCGCAGCAAGCAATAACGGATAGTATACATTTGGTAAAACTTAACAGCCTTTTACGAAAAAGGGAACGTATTATGAATACAATACGCCAGATAAATCCAGTGTCGCTAGAAGACCAACAAAAACTCGAAACATTAGTTAATGATAAAATGAATATTGACTTTGAATTGAAAATGATAAAGGATATCAATTAATGACAGAACAGGAACTGGATCCTGCTGTAGCAAAGCTATTAAAGCTTGCAAAGGCAAAGCAGTTAATAACGTGGGAAGATATTAACGATTTTCTACCACCTGAAATTGTAAATTCCAAAAAAATGGAAGATGTAATGATATTGCTTGAGAAAAATAAGGTTAAAATTGTTGAAAATGAACCTGAACTAGAAGAGCAAGCTGATGATGAACCTGAAAATGATTCTGATGAGGAAGATATCGTAGCAACAAGTATAGAAGATAATTCTGTTGAAAAAAAAATAGAATTAGGGAAAACAGAGACAGAAGTTATACCTGTTATAAAAGTGACTGGTAAAACTGTTGAAAGAAAACGACTTGTTTATAATGAAAAGGAATCAAGTGGCGATGATCCTATTCGTTTATATTTGCGTGAAATTGGTAAAGAGCATTTATTAACAGCAGAACAAGAAGTTATCTTATCAAAAAAAATGGAAAATGGGGAAAATATCATAAAGAGTGTCATTAAAAATTCTGGAATGATGATTCCTGAATTTTACCATATCTTGGATAAAATTGACACTAAAATTGATCCTCATGAAGGTGGCAAACCACGTAAAGAAGTAAATGAAGAGATGGCCGAAAAGCGCCGTCTCCGTAGCTCCTATGGTGATAAGTTACGTCCATTAAAAGAAGACATGAAAAACTATGTGCAACTAAAAAAACAACTTTATGATGCGGATCCAACTCAGAACATTTTTGATGATGAAAAGTTAGTTAAAATGAGAAAAAAAGTTTTACCGCTTCTTCAAGTTATTGATATTCAGTCTGAGGAAATAGAAAACTTTTCTGATCGTTTTATTAACGCTACAAATAAAATTCACGACTATAGACATAGACAAGAAAGAAAAGCTAAAGAAATCAGATTACAGGATTTTAGTGATCTTCGTAGCCTTGGTAGAAAATTAGCTTTAAAATCAGAACGAGCAAAACTTGAAGAAGAGTTAGGTATGCCGGCTGATGAAATTCGTGATATTTATACACAAATTCAAAAGATTGATCGTAAATTGCGTTATTTAGAATATGAATTTGAAAATGATGTAGAAGAAATTTTAGAAATGGCTAAAGAAATCATTCGTGGACGTCAGATGATGGAATCTGCGAAAAACCGTTTGATTAATGCAAATCTTAGGTTGGTTGTTTCTATTGCTAAAAAATATACAAATCGAGGATTGCAACTTTTTGATTTAATTCAAGAAGGAAATATTGGTCTTATAAAAGCTGTTGAGAAATTTGAATATCGTAAAGGATATAAATTTTCTACCTATGCTACATGGTGGATACGGCAAGCAATTACGCGCAGTATTTCTGATCAAGCTCGAACAATTCGTGTTCCTGTTCATATGATAGAGCAAATAAATAAAGTTGTTAGAGAGCAAAGACAACTCATGCAAAAGCTTGGTCGAGAACCTACAGATGATGAAATTGCAGAGCAACTTGGTTGGCCTGTTTCTCGTGTTAAACAAGTTAAGAATGTTGCAAGAGAACCTATTTCGCTTGAAACTCCTATTGGAGAAGAAGAAGATTCTTTACTTGGAGATTTTATAGAGGACAAAGAAGTTGAAAATCCTGCAAGTAAAACTGCTTACACATTATTACAAGAACATTTGCAAGAGGTTCTTTCAACATTACCACCTCGAGAACAAGAAGTTCTGAAAATGCGATTTGGTCTTGATGACGGATATTCACTTACACTTGAAGAAGTTGGTCTCTATTTTAATGTTACCCGTGAGCGTATTAGACAAATAGAAGCAAAAGCCCTTCGACGTCTTCGCCATCCTAGACGATCAAGTGGATTGCGTGATTATATAGACATTTAATAGATTATCGTATATAAATAGAAGTCCATATAACGACATAGATTATGAGGAGTACCGAGATATTATGATGACAGAAGTTTTTGAGAAACTTAAAACATTGCAAGATATTCTTGCAAAAAAGTATAGTCTGGAAGCAAGAATTAATGATGCTCCCAAAGATTTATCAACACAAGAAGAATTACTTGCACGTTTAAAACGAGAATTTATAGAAACGAATGCGAGTTATGAAGAACTCCGCGTAAAAGTATTAAAAATGAAAACTGATCTCGCCGAAGCTGTCTCAAATAGAGAACGTGGTGAAAAAGGGATGGATTCAGTTACTACTCATAGAGAATATGAAGCTCTCGATAAAGAAATACGAGAAGCAACAGATAAAGAACAGCAATATAGAAAAGAGCTTCAAAAAGAAGAAAGTAACCTTTCTGCTTTGGATGAAAAGCTTCAAAGTGATGAACAATTGATTAAAAGTCAAGAAGCTGAATTAAATTCTGGAAAAGATGCGCTTGAAAAAGATATTGAAGCCATGAAAAAAGAATTACATGATTTAGAATTAGAAGAAAAAACAATTGTTCCAGGACTAGATCCTGAAATCTTATTTAAGTTTGAGCGCATAATTAAAAGTAAAAAAACAGGTATTGTAGCGGTAAAAGGAAATGTATGTAATGGTTGTCACATGATTCTTCCTGCTCAATTTGCTAATATAGTACATGATGGTGAGGAAATAGTATTTTGTCCTTACTGTAGTCGTATTTTATATTATGCTGATAAAGATGAACAAGAGGATGAATATTTTCATCATGAAGACGCAGGAAGTCTTGCTGATTTTGCTGAAGATTTAGAAGAGTAATTTTACAGAAGAGATATAACCGCGTGTTGTATTGTCATGATACAGTATGAGGAAAGTCCGGGCTCCTTCGGAAAAAATGCCGGCTAACGGCCGGGCGGTAATTTTTTACTGACAGACAGCGCAACAGAAAATATACCACCACTTTTTGTGGTAAGGGTGAAAAGGTGAGGTAAGAGCTCACCGTACAATTGGTAACAATTGTAGCTTGGCAAGCCTCATTTGGAGCAAAATTAAGCAGTAACTGAAACTCCGATTGTGACTTCTTTGAAGTCACCCGGTTACGGGTGAATTGCTAAAAAAACAGGGTAATCTGTTTTTTAGATAGATGGTTATATGTTTTTCTTTACGGAAAAACAAGGACAGAACCCGGCTTATTGTCTCTTCTGTTTTTTTTATAGAAAACGATTATGAAAAAAGAATATGTAGCAAAAAGAAAAAGAAATATTCCACGTATTTTACTTATACTCTTTTTAGGTATAGTTTGTGTATTAACCTTTTTTTTTGCCGCAGTTACTTTATACAACAAAACAATAAAAGAACCAGGTATTGTCCAACTTAAAAAACTTTGGGAACAACAAGATTATCAACAGGTTTATGATCTTTCTCAAATTATTTTAGAATCGGATCCTTTTAAAACTTTTGCATTAACATACCAAGGTTATGCAACCTTTTATCTTGCTATTTCTCAAACGGATTCCATTAAAGCTCAAAATTTAATAGAAGTTTCTATCAACTCACTCAGAATTGCTCGTTACAGAGCTAATCGTAATGTTGTTCCTCAAATCAATTATATGCTTGGTAAAGCCTATTATCACAAAAACAGTATATGTGCTTATTCTTATTACGCTGATCTTGTTGTTAAATATTTAAATCTTGCTCTACAACAAGGATATACTAGTAATGATATATATGAATATTTAGGGCTTTCGTATGCTGCACTAAATATGACTTCAGAGAGTATATCTGCTTTTACAGAAGCTTTACAATATAATGATTCAGATGTTTTACTCATGGCAATAGCAGAACAATATCATTTGAATGGGCAAAATGCTTCTGCAAAACAATATTTATACCGCATTAAAAAGACTAGTACAGATGACTCACTTGTGTTAAAATGTTCAAATCTACTTGGACTTATTTATATCAATGAAGATAAGTTAGAAGAAGCTACGGATGAGTTTAATTCTATGTTAGAAATAAATCCTAATTATGCAGATGCACATTATGGATTAGGTTTAGTTTATGAAAAACAAGGTGACATGGTAAAAGCTAGATCTGAGTGGCGATTGACATTATTTTCAGCAATTAATCATGCTGGAGCATTAGAAAAAATGGGTAAACAATAAGTATATACAAATACTAAATAATAAAATATTTGGGAGATTCAATTGGGTATTTTCGATAGATTTTCAACTGATATAGGTGTCGACCTTGGAACATGTAATACATTAGTATATGTAAGTGGTAAAGGTATTGTTATTAATGAGCCTTCTGTTGTTGCAGTAGAAAAAGGAACAAACAGAGTTGTTGCAGTAGGGGCAGAAGCTAAAAGAATGCTTTGGAAAACACCTGGAGATATTGTTGCTATCCGTCCTTTACGAGTTGGTGTTATTGCAGATATGGATAGTACCGAAAAAATGATACGGTATTTTGTTTCTAAGATTTTACCTCGTCATCAATTATTTCATTCAATGCGTATGAAGGTTGGTATTCCAAGTTGTATTACAGAAGTTGAAAGACGCGCTGTACAGGAAGCTGCATTAAAAGCTGGGGCACGAGAAGTTTATGTTATAGAAGAATCTCTTGCAGGAGCAATAGGAGCAGAAATTCCAATCCATGAACCTGCTGGACATATGATATGTGATATAGGTGGTGGAACATCAGAAATCTCAGTTATTTCTATGGGAGGTATGGTTGTAACAAATGCTATTCGTCTTGGTGGAGATGAATTTGATGATGCAATCATAAAACATGTACGTTCTGTTCATAACTTAATTATTGGACAACAAACAGCAGAACGTCTTAAAATTGAAATTGGGAATGCTTCACCTGAAAAAACTATCGAAAAAATGGAAATAAAGGGAACTGATGCGATTACAGGTCTTCCACGAAGACTAGAGATTGATTCTGTTGAAGTTCGAGAAGCATTAAAAGAACCTATTACACAAATTATTGAAGAAATAAAAAGTACTCTTGGTCAAACACCTCCAGAACTTGCTGCTGATATTGTAGAACGAGGTATTGTTATGACTGGTGGTGGGTCTCTTTTAAAGGGGCTACCTAAATTAATTTCAAAAGAAACAGGGGTTCCTGTTTTTCTTGTTGAAAACCCTCTTGAATGTGTAGCCATAGGAGCAGGTAAATCCTTTGAACTTTTTAGAGACATTTCAACAGACCGTAGTATATACGATAGCTTAAATTCATAATTATGGTTCAAAAAAGTTCGAAATACTCATTTAAATCTCAACTCATTGTTTTTGTGATTCTAATTATTGGGTCTGGTACATTACTTTCTTTTTCTACCGGTGGATTTATACTAAATTTTAGAACAGCAGGATTCACGTTAATTACCTCTTTACAGAAAGGAGTTCATTTTGTAAGCAGTTCTCTTGGAAGTGCTGTAACAGCTGTCCGTGACTTGCGAAATTTGCAGAACGATTATGATAAATTAACTGAAGAACTGAAACAGTATGAATTTATGTTACGTAATGATGTTCAGTTGCGTCAAGAAAATGAAAAATTGCGTGAATTACTTAATTTTACAGAAAATTATGAATATAAAAACATTCCAGCTCAAATAATTGGAAGAGATATTTCAGGTACTTATACCGGATTTACTATAGATAAAGGAAGTACTTCAGGAATTAAAAAAAATATGCCAGTTATTGCTCTTCAAAATGGAAATGTAGGTCTTATTGGTAAAATAATAACGGTTGGGCATTTTTCAAGTATGATTTTACCTATTTATGATATAGAATGTAATGTTTCATCACGTATTAAAAGTACATCTGATATAGGCATTTGTTCAGGGAATGGGAATCAAGAAATTCCTTTACGACTTAAATATATTCGAAAGCGTGTCATTGATGATCTTCATTATGGAGATCTTATTGTCACATCAGGCGAAAATGGAAATTACATAAAAGATATTTGTATTGGAAGTATTTCTGCTATACGCACTTTAGATTATGATACGAATTTAGAAATTGATGTTACCCCGCTTATTGATTTTGCTCGTTTAGATAGAGTAATTGTGATTGATCAAACAAGTAATCAGGAGGAAATTGAGTAATGAAAACTTTTTTTTCATCTGCTGCAACGCTTCTTGCTTTGCTTTTAGTAGAGACTGCTATTTTATCTAATTGGTATATTTTACCTGTGGTTCCAGATTTATTACTCATAACTGTTATTTACATATCTTATTCAAATGGCTCTATGATGGGACAAACAACAGGTTTCTTTTCAGGTTTAATTTTAGATTTTGTTAGTGCCTCTCCGTTAGGATTACATGCTTTGATGAGAACTATAATTGGGTTTTTATCTGGGTTTTTACACCAGCGAATAGTATTGAATGGAATTTTGTTTCCTATGGTTGTAGGTTTTTTTGGTACTGTTCTTAAAGCAATTTTGTTAACTATAATTTCTTTTTTTTACCAAGATGGAATTCAAACTTATTTTTCATCGGGCAGTGCATTTATAAATGAATGCGTTATTAATGCGGTTTTAACTCCTGTAATGTTCAAATTTTTATCAAATTTTAAAATCCTTCAAGAATCAAATGAAATAGGATTGATTTAAATGGCTGGTGTAATTCATTCTTCAGATTTAAAAAATAAATCAGGGAGTTCTCTGTCCAAAAACAAGAGTATTTTTGTCTTTTTAATTTTAATATTTTTGGTTTTTATCATATACGTTGCAAAACTTTTTTCAATGCAGGTTATTGAAGGGTCTCAATATCGTACTCAATCTAAAAACTTAGCTCAACAACAATCTATAATACCGGCTCAAAGAGGCGAAATTTTTAATAGTGATAGTGATATGGCAATTGTAGTAAATACAGATTCTTTCGCTGTAGATGTTACTCCTGGTGAAATACCTGATGAACATTATGATAGTATTACTGCTCGTTTAGCTATTTATCTTCACATTAATAAAAAGGTAATAGATGATAAAATACCTATATATTCTAGATCTTCATATAAAGCTTTTGAAATAAAATCCAATGTCTCGTTTGATGAAATTTCTAATATAGCAGAAAATATAACTGATTTACCTGGAGTCTCTTGGAGATCAAAACCCATTAGAAATTATCTTTTAACAGGTTCTATGTCTCATGTTGTAGGGTATGTAGGAGCTATAACAAAAGACGAATTAAAAGTGCTTTATAATCAAGGGTACGATTCTACGAGTATTATTGGAAAAACTGGTATTGAGAAAGAATACGATAAACAATTGCAAGGAACTCCTGGCGTAGAATCGCGTATTGTTGATGTACGAGGGCGTTTTATGTCAGATAAACCGGTCGTAGATCCTCCTGTCTCTGGTAATGATATTGTATTAACAATAGATACTTCTATTCAAAAACTTGCAGAAGAAGCTCTTGGTGATAGAGTTGGTTCCGCTATTGTATTAAAACCAAGTACAGGGGAAATTCTTGCAATGGTTTCTTACCCGTATTTTAATCCTAATCTTTTTAATGAAGAAAATTCTTCTAGTAAATTTCAAGCTTTATTAAATGATCCTAAAAAGCCTTTATTAAATAGAACTATAAATGCTACGTATCCACCAGCATCAACTTTTAAAGTAATAATGGCTACTGCACTCTTACAAGAAAAAACGTTTGATAAAGATTCCAAAGTTGAATGTAAAGGATCAATTGATTATGGAGGGCGTGTATTTCATTGTTGGACACCTTTCCCTGGTCATGGCTTTATGGATTTAAAAAATGGGCTTGCACAATCGTGTAATATTTATTTTTGGACAATTGGTCGTGATTATCTTGGTGTTGATTTAATATCTAAATATGCCAAAATGTTTGGATATGGGGGGTCTTTAGGCATTGATCTTCCTTCATCAAAGACGGGCTTTATACCTACTGCAGAGTGGAAAGAACGTCGCTATCATGAAAAATGGCTTGGTGGAGATACAATGTCCATGTCAATTGGTCAAGGATATACAAATGTTACTCCCTTACATGTTGCCGATATGATGGCTATGGTTGTTAATAGTGGAACTATTTATAAACCCCATTTACTAAAACAAATTAGAAATGGTGTTACAAATGAAATTATAAAAAAAACAGAACCTGAAGTTTTATATCGAGCGGATAGTATAGATTCTGATGTATGGAAAACTGTTCAAGAAGATCTTCGATATACAGTTACAGATGGATCTGCATGGTATCCACTACAGAATGATGTAGTAAAATTTGCAGGGAAAACAGGAACAGCCGAGGTTACTGGATATAAAGATAGTTGGCATTCTTGGTTTGTTGCTTATGGACCGTATGATGCTCCTGTTGAAGATCAACTTGTAGTGTGCGTAATGGTTGAAGCTCAAAATCCGTGGGAATGGTGGGCTCCATATGCTTCAAATATTATATTTCAAGGCATTTTTGCAAATGAAAATTGTGATGAAGCTATTGATTCGTTACGTAAAACAGGTGTTTGGTTTCAAAAACCTGTAGGACGAGAGGAGTAATTATGAAACTACATATTTTAGAAAAATTTGATTATTTACTTGTCTTTTGCGTTTCAATTCTGATAATTTTCGGTATTTTTTGTATTTATTCTTCAGGCGTAAATTTTCAAGGAGAAGTGGTATCTTCTGAATATATAAAACAAATAACGTTTGGTGTATCAGGATTTATAATTATGATTATCGTTACTTTCCTTGATTTTAGAAGAGTGAAAAGATTTGCGTTGTATTTATATATAGCTTATTTAATAATTCTTGGATATACATTTTTTTTTGGACGATATGTAAATGGAGCTCGAAGTTGGTTAGGTATTGGCAATTTTGGAGTTCAGCCATCAGAATTTGGTAAAATTATTTTTATTTTATTTTTGGCTATGTTTCTTGAACGTTCAGAAAAATATAGACCATTCAAAAGATTTCTAATATCATTTGGTATTTTATGTTTACCAGCTGGGTTGGTTTTATTACAACCAGATATGGGAACTGCTAGTGTATATATACCAATATTTTTAGCAATGGTTTTTGTAGCCGGTGTTGCTGTTAAATATATAATTTATTTAATTGGTACAGGTATAATTACAATTCTCTTTACTATTATTCCTATTTGGCAAGAAAAAATATTTCAAAAAAGTCTACCTATAGTCACTATATTTGTTAATTCAAAAATAAGGATTATATTATTAACTGCATTATTGGTAGTAACTATTATTGGTGCTCTTGGATATTATATTTATAAAAATAAATATTATTATTGGATTACATATATTTTTAGTATGATTACTTTAAGTTATTTTCTTTCTTTTTTAGCAGGAAAAGTTTTACAAGATTATCAAATAATGCGATTGATTGTATTCATTAATCCTCAAATAGATCCTCTTGGTTCGGGATGGAATATTATTCAATCTAAAATTGCTATTGGTTCTGGTAGTTTTTTAGGACAAGGTTATTTACTGGGGACACAGAGCCATTATCGTTTTTTACCACAGCAAAGTACTGATTTTATTTTTGGTATACTGGCTGAAGAATTTGGCTTTGTAGGCGGGCTTACAGTCTTTATTTTATATTTTTTAATTATGATAAGAATACTGTTTATAATGAAAAATACTAAAAATACTTTTGGTTATTATATTGCTGCCGGGATACTTGCAATGTTTTTTTTCCATTTTGTTGTTAATATAGGAATGGTAATGGGTATTATGCCTATTACTGGTATTCCATTATTATTTTTGTCTTATGGAGGGTCATCACTTTGGACAGCTATGATTGCAATTGGATTACTAATGAGTATTAGTTCTCGTCAATTTGAGCATTAACCAGAGTGTAATTTATTATGTAAAAAAAAGGCCGTTAGTATTTAATACTAACGGCCTTTAATTTTATGGATTATAAAGGAATATTTCCATGTTTCTTATTTGGTGCTATGTTTTTATTTTTATTTTCTAAAAACTCAAAACAACGAACTATTTTTTCTCGTGTTTCTACTCGTTCTATAATTTCAGAAACATAACCTCGCTCAGCGGCTATGCGTGGTGTCATTATATTATCTCTATATTCCTGTTCTTTTTGAGCTTTTAGAGAAGCGTCTTTTTCTTTAGCATACAATATACCGACGGCCCCTTCGGCTCCCATAACAGCAATTTCTGAACCTGGCCATGCAAATACAAAGTCAGCACCTAAATGTTTAGAACACATTGCAATATATGCTCCACCGTAGGCTTTACGAATAATCACAGTTACTTTTGGTACTGTGGCTTCTGAATAAGCATAAATAACTTTCGCACCATGACGAATTATACCTTTTTGCTCTTCATCAGGGCCAGGGATAAAACCAGGAACATCGACAAGATTTAAAAGTGGTATATTATAAGCATCACAATAGCGAATAAAACGAGCTGCTTTGTCAGATGCATCACAATTTAATACGCCTCCTAATCCACAAGGATTATTTGCAACAATGCCAACGCTTTTGCCTTCAATCTTAGCAAATCCAGTAACAATATTAGGAGCAAATTCTTTGCTAACTTCAAAAAAGGTATCATCATCTATGACACAATCTATAATATCTCGAATATCATACCCCTGTGTTTTTCGCTCAGGAAGTACATCAGCAATTTTTTTTGCTTTTTTCTTGGCATCAAATTTAAACTTTAAATCTTCTGCATGATTTTTAATCTTTGTTTTACTGTCATCTCCAAAATAATGAGGAATATAATCTAGAAGTTTACGTACTTTTTTATAACAATCTTCCTCGTTTGGAGATCTAAATTGCGCAACTCCACTTTTTTGTGCATGTATAGCAGCTCCACCAAGATCATCAGCAGAAATGTCCATAAACATAACACTTTTAACAACTTTTGGCCCTGTTATAAACATGTATGATACTTTATCAATAGTAAAAATAAAATCAGTTATTCCAGGAGAATATACGGCTCCACCAGCACAAGGACCAGCAATAATAGATATTTGAGGAACAGAACCAGATGCTCTTACATTTTGATAAAACAAATCACCATATCCAGAAAGTGCATCAACTCCTTCTTGAATACGAGCTCCACCAGAATCATTAATACCTATAATTGGGCAGCGTGCTTCTATAGCTTTTTCCATAAGTTCAGCAATTTTGCGGCCATGTTGTAATCCTAGAGATCCTCCTTGAACCGTAAAATCTTGGGCATAAATGGCAACTTTAGCCCCGTTTATTTTACCAAAGCCAGTTATAACACCATCATAAGGGATGTCTTTTTTTTCCATTCCAAAATTTGTACAATTATGTCGTACTGCAGAATAGATTTCTGTAAATGTATCCTTATCGCACAATGCTTTTATTCGCTCTATTGCGTGAAGTTTACCTTTGGCATGTTGTTTTTCGATATTGTAGTTCAATATATAATCCTCCATAAATATTAGACAAATAATTATAGTAAAAAGTTTCATTCATAGCTTACGAATATTACTATATGACATATTGTGTAAAAATGTCAATACAAGAAGATTAATTCATTTTTAAAAAGTTGAGTATGGACAGTTATTTGTAAATTAGTTCCATTCCATGTAAGCAAACCTTTTTTATCATTTATATTTCTTATCCCTGCTTGTTTTGAAAAAATAATGTTTGATTTTGCTAAACTATAAAATTTAACATTTGTTTTAAAATTTGTTTTTGAAGTATTATGTAGAAATTTAGATACATCATTTAAAAAGGAAGGCATGTAAACATATACAGCGTTATCTATATTATTTTCATCAAAGTAAAGTAAAAATCCATTAGCATATGGTAACTCTTTAATTTGCGTAAGAAAACATGTTTTACCCGCAGAAACAGAATATCCACGTAGTTTATTAGGAATATTTAATAATTGGAAATATGAAATATAATCATCTTTATAAGATGAATCAATTTTTGCATGTGTTTCTGTATATAACTTCTCTTCTAGTTTTTGATAATAATTAATGCGATTTTTTATTAAATTTATGACAGGAGGGTATGTTGCAGATAAATTTTCAGCTAAAACTTGGTACTTTGATGCATTTGTAGAAATAAGTTCAGAACCAAAAGTCGACATAGTTTTAAATTTAGGAAAATTGAGTTTATTTAATAGTGTAACTGACATTAGTAAGTCTGTTACATTATATCCCCATCGTGAAAGTGAAGTTGTGTAATCAGCTTTTTTTATCGATTTAAGATGATTATTAAGTTCAGTTAAATATTCTTTGTTATTTTTAATTTTCTGTTCGATTTCAGGAATATCAATTCCAGTATACTCTTTACATGGATCAAGGCTTAGTTTATTTGATTTATATTTGTTTAATGGATATGTGTAAAAAGTAAAAAAAGTTTTATATAGTTGAGGACTAAAAGCATAGTCTTTCAATTTGCTTTTAGCGAGCTCCAAATTTTTATCTTTGTTAGAAGAAAGAAAAATCGAGTAATTGTTATCTTTTTTTGTCGTAAAATAAAAATAATTATTTGTAACTTCAGCAGAAAAAGAAAATAAAACATTGTTTTTTTCTCCAAATATATTTTCTAATATTTTTTGAAAATCTTTGTCATTAGAAACCAATTCTGACTTATCAAAGTTAGATGTTATAAAATAATATTTAGGTGTTCCATCCAATCCTGGATTGTATCGTACGTTATATGTCCACATTTCAATTGGATATAATAAAAAAGTCTTTATTTCTGACCCATTAGAAATATGCAGAGAACATTGTCCTTCACTGGTCATTGTAAAATCTGAAATATAACAATTAAGATCTTCTATTTTATTATCATAAGCATCATAAATATATCCAGAGTAAGAAATTTCTTGGGAAACTCCTTTATATTGTTGTATTTTTTCTTTTTGTTTATCAGTTAATTTATTTTTAGGCAAAGCCAGTGGCAATAAATCCTTTTTACTAATAGAAAGAGGGGCTTCTTTAAAACTCCATTCTGTATCTGAAATATTTTTACAATAGAAACCTGTTTTCCCGTCAGCTGAAATGCCTGCAACACGCAGTGAACGTGCAAAATTTCCTTGCCCATTTTGTCGTATAGATATAAATTTTGTTAAGCGAGCCATTCCTTTTAAAGGGATAGCGGGCTCTTTCTTCCAATCTTCATTTGGCAATGCCCAACTAGTAAAATTTGAAATATATTCTTTCCCAGTATATGGTTGATTTTCTTTTTTATACGTGTATTTAAAAAACATAGGATCGCAGCCCATGGTGTCAAAATCAATAAGACGTGTATACATTTTACCAGTTTTATCTATAAGAAATAGAGTTGATCCACTAGTAGCAAGATTTTCTGCTATATAGCTTCCTTTTTCTGGTCCTAAAATTGAATTACTAAAATCAACTGGCATTCCTGAATCGGTAAAATAAATTTTTTGCCCATCATTACTAAGAAAATACAAGGTGGCAAGTCCCATGGTTCCATAATGATGTTGATTGCCATATCTATCCTCATACCATAAAATATTTGAGCGACGAACACTAATTCCCCATGCCCGATTATCACAAACTAGATCGTTTAATATTACTTGTTCTTGAACAGGCCAACCGAAAGTAATATCCCACTCAAGAAGTCTTTCCCTAGGAAGTTTTTTTAAATAAATTCGATACATTCTATTATAATTATCAAGAGCCATTAAAGAATCATCATCGCAGCTTATTTCTGTAATATACTCGGGAGTTTCAAACCATTTTGGGCTTATTTTTTTACTTGTAGAAAAAGGTAAGCCCGTATTTAAAAACAAAGACCAATTAGGATTTTCCGAGGTTTTAACACAAATACGACCAGCTCGTAGGATAAATTGATATTCAGAAGTGAAAGTTTGTGAAAGAGTATTGATGTATAGTTCTTTCGGCATAGTTCCATTTACATTGTTTTTTTCAGAAAGAAATATTTCTTGTGTCTTAGATTCATTATATAAATTTGGACTTACAATCTTAGAAGGAGCCGTTAAACAAGATAGAAACAAAATAGGAAAAAATATAAAGAATAAGTTTATAAAGAGACGGTGTATATGTTTATAACAATAATCAATTTTTTTAAATATTGTTAACATAGTAAAAAATATAATAACAGAATATGGATGGGTCAATAAAAAAATAAAGCTTTTTTATTACTCTTTTGCAGTGATAAGATTATGTGATATACTTATATAGTTAATTAATATAAATGAGGTTAAAAGTATGGCTGTAGCAAATGATATTTATAAAAAAATGACAGGGCCTGGGGCAAGTGTTATCCGAAAAATGTTTGAAGAGGGCGCACAATTAAAAAAAGTTTATGGAGAAGATAAAGTTTTTGATTTTAGTATAGGGAACCCTGATTTAGAACCTGTTCAAGCTGTTGAACAAGCAGTTTTAGAAGTTGCAAATGATAGAACAAAAGGTCGACATGGCTATATGCCAAATGCTGGATATACTGAAGTACGCCAAGCAATGGCAGAAAAAACAAATTTTGAACAAAATCTTTCTGGAAAACCAGGAACTGGGCTAGGGGAAGCTTTAACAGCAAAACACATTGTGATGGCTTGTGGTGCTGCGGGAGCTTTAAATTCTGTTTTTAAAGCAATTCTTAATACTGGTGATGAAGTTTTAGTCCCAGTACCTTATTTTGTTGAATATGGACATTATGTAAGTAATCACGGTGGAAAGTTACGTACTTTAACTGCAACAGAAGATTTATCAATTGATATTACTGCAGTAAAAAAGTCTTTAAATGAAAGAACAGCTGCTATTATTATTAATTCCCCTAATAATCCTAGTGGGAAAATTTATACAAAAGAAAACATGAGTGATCTTGTAAAGGTTCTTAATGAACACGGTAAAACAACAGGGCGCTATCCGTATATTATTCTTGATGAACCATATCGTGCAATTTGTTATAACGGTAAAAACCCAGTTTCAATGTTCCCTCTATATAGTGAATCAATAGTAGTAACTTCTTTTGCAAAAAACCTTAGTTTACCAGGAGAACGTCTTGGATATATTGCAGTTAATCCTGCTTGCAAAGATGTTGATGTTTTAGTAAATGCATGTATTTTTTCAACACGTATATTAGGATATGTAAATGCACCGGCAATGTTCCAAAAAGTAGCTGCAAAATGTTGGAATTGCGATGTAGATTATAGCTCTTATATAAATAGAATGAAAGAAATTACAAGAGCAGTTTCTAGTGCTGGAATTGAATTTATTGAGCCAGAAGGAACATTTTATCTATTTTGTAAAGTTCCTTCTAACAAAAAAGGAGACAAAGATGATTTTGCATTTTGTAATCATCTAAAAAAATATAACATCTTAGTAGCTCCAGGAACAGGATTTGGATGCCCTGGTTATTTTAGGATTGCATATTGTGTATCTGAAAAAACGATTCGTAATAGTGCAGGGGCATTTAAAAAAGCAGTTGAAGATTGGATATAGTGATAAGTGTAGATAGGAGTGTTATATGAAAATATTAATGATCACATCAGAAGCTTTCCCTTTTGTTAAAACAGGAGGGCTTGCAGATGCAGTTTCGGCTCTAGCAATAGCTTTACACAAATGTGGACATGATGTCAGAATTGTTTTACCTCGTTATTATACTATACGAAGAGATAGTTTAGAACTCTTAAATGCTCCTCTGAAAATTAATATAGGCAACAAAGTTTATTCAACATCAATTTATAAAACTACAATGCCTGGAACTACTAATAGAACAGATAAAATAGGATTACCTGTATATTTTATAGATTATGAGCCTGCCTTTGGACGTGATGGTGTATATGGCAGTAAAACAGAATCTGATTTTAGAGATAATCCTTTTAGATTTTCTATACTTTGCAATGGTGTTTTTGAACTATGCAAAAAAATAAATTGGTATCCAGATATAATGCATGCTCATGATTGGGCTAGTGCTTTAGTTCCTGTGTTATTGAAGTTTTATAAACGAAAAGAGCAGTTTTCTCAAGTATCAAGTGTTTTAACTATTCATAATTTGGGGTACCAAGGTGTTTATTCAAAAGAAAATTACCCTATTACTGGTATGAAATGGACCGAGTTTTATAAAGCTGGGTTCGAAGATTGGGATAATATTAATTTTCTAAAAGCAGGATTAGTGTCTGCAGATGTTCTTACAACAGTTTCTCCAACTTATGCACAAGAGATTCAAACAGCAGCATATGGTTTTAGAATGGATCCCATTATACGTAATAGAAAAAGTGATGTATATGGAATTTTGAATGGGGTTAATATAGACGTTTGGAATCCTATGAATGATAATAAAATAACTGCTAATTACTCTGTAAAAACAATGGATAAAAAGGCTGAAAACAAAGCAGAACTACAAAAACGAATGGGCTTAAAAATAGATTCAACAATTCCTGTCGTTGGAATCATAACCCGACTTACAGATCAAAAAGGGGTTTCAGAATTATTTGGGCCAACATATGGATGTGTGTATAATATGTGTGTTGATTTTAAAATGCAATTCATTGTACTCGGTTCTGGAGAAAAATGGTGTGAAGACGAATTGCGAAATTTAAATTCCAAACTTCCTAATATGGGAGTATATATCGGATATGATGATGAGTTGAGCCACCTTATAGAAGCCGGAAGTGATTTTTATCTTATGCCTTCAAAATATGAACCGTGTGGATTAAATCAAATGTATTCTTTAATGTATGGAACACTTCCAATAGTTCGTCGGACAGGAGGTTTAGCTGATACAGTTGAACAATATAATGAAAAGACTGGCGAAGGAACAGGCTTTATGCTTAATGATTTAACACCCCGAAGTATTTATGATACTGTTGGATGGGCAATGTATGCTTGGTATAATAAACCAGAACATATTAAAAAAATGAAGATTGCTGGCATGAAAAAAAACTTCTCTTGGGAAATGTCCGCTAAAAAGTATGAAGATGTATATAAAATTGCACAAAATAAAGTAAAAGAATAAGTTGAAATAAAAGAAACTAATCAGAAGGAGACTTTTTATAATGTTCCTAAAGTATATTGTTAGAATCTTAAAATCACTAAATTCCAATGCACATCCTGGAGAAATAGCTCATGCATGTGCTTTGGGTGTATTACTAGGGTTTATGCCTAAAAACAATGCTTTATGGTGGTTAATTTTTATTTTTACCTTATTTATGCGAATAAATAAGGGATCTTATTTTATTTTTATTATTATAGGGTCTCTTTTTGCACCTCTTTTAGATAGTTTTTTTGATGCTTTTGGATATTTAATTCTTACGATTCCAACCTTTGAAAGTGTATTTTCTGCTTGGCTAGAAATTCCATTTATAAGCTTTACAAAATTTAATAATACTGTTGTCATGGGGAGCTTTTTAACCGGAGTTATAGTATATATCCCAATGTATATGATTATTCGCATATTTATAAAGATATGGCGTAAGTATATTGCCTCTAAGTTTAGTAATAGCAGAATAGTATTAGCTTTTTATAAAATTCCTTTTATAAAAAAAATTGCTACTATAGTTGCGGAGGTACAATAAAATGGCTAAAAAAATATCACAACCTAAATTAATAAGCTCAAAAAAAATTCCTAAATTATACAGAAAAAAATATACATCTAAAAAATTAGAAAAAAAAATATATAAAAAACTTTATATAGATAAAGATAGAGAATTTGTTGAGTCTTTTTTTAAAAAAAATGAGAGTGGTTTTTATACAGGTTTCTTTCCTGAAAAAATGATAAAAACAGATGTTTTGCGTTTAAAAAAACTTGCAAAACAAATAAAAAAACAAAAAGGACGAATTAAAATACTCCCATTAATTGCTGTTTTAGTTACTATTGCAATTGTTATGATTACAGTACTATTGGGTAAAAATATTTTTGTTAAGACAATATTGCAAAAAAACTTAGAATCTGTTTTTGAAGCAAAAACAACTATAGAGCAAGTAAATGTTGAGCTCTTTAATTCACGTATTTCTCTAGAAAATCTTAGCATTGCAAACAAAGACTTTCCTATGAAAAATCTTTTTGAGGTTGGTAAAATTGAACTAGATTTTAATTTAGCTCAACTTCTACGGGGTAGGTTTGTCTCTGAGAACATAGAAGCTACAGGTATGCAATTTGGAACAAATCGTAAAATATCAGGAGCTTTATCATCAATAAAAAACACCTCAAATTCTGAAATTTCAAATGAAAAAAATGAAGTTGCAATTTCTAATCAGAAAGACAGTGATTCAGTAAAAATGCAAATTTCAGATTTTTTTGATAATTATGATCCTAAAACTATTATAGAAGAATCAACGAATGAGCTACAAACACCCAACGTTGCTAAAAAAAGTGAACAACAAATAAAAGAAATAGTCTCAAAATGGCAAGAAGAATCAAATACGATACAAACAAAAGTAACTGTATTTAATACTTCTGCAAACAAATTAATTAAAAAGGATTACTCATCTATAAAAGATCCTTTAAAAATAAAAAGTGCACTAATAGATATTAATGATTCATTACGACAAGCAAAAGATCTTAAAAATGAAATAGATACAATTACAAAAGATATTAGTACTGACAGAGATACAGTGAACACTATGGAGAAAACATTGCAAAGTGTTATTAATAATGATAAGGATATTATTAATGATAAAATTAATACAATAAAATCTCTTTCTGTAAAAGATAGTGAAATTTATGTTGTAAATAATGTTCTAGAATCCGTAGGTCTGGGAACATTAATAAAATATTTACCATACATAAATAAGGCTATCAATATTGCAAAAACTCTGAAAAAAGCGAAAGAAGAAAATTCAATAAAAAAAGCAACAAAAGATGAATCTCGTTTATCTGGGCGTGATATATATTATAAACGAAATAGTTTTCCGACTTTTTTAATAGAAAAAATACAGTGCTCGGGACCAGAATTTTCAGCGAAAATAACAGATATTTCAAACGATGCAAATTTATGGGGAAAACCAATTTTTGGTGACGCAGATTTTACACATGCAGGGATATCTCATAAAATTTTAGTTACTGTTGATGCAAGAACAACAACTGATGCCTCTTTAATCAATGTTATGTATACAGGATCTGGTTATAAAATTTCTATTGGACCAGAAGATATACCATATACTGCTGTAGGAATACCTTCAATAAACGGTACCAATACAGTATCAATTAACGCCAATGCAGATACAGATGGTAGTTTTAATGGATCTGGTTTATTAAAAGTAGCAGATTTAAACATATCAACAGACACTTTTGATCCAGAATGGGGATATTTAATCTATAAGAATGCATTGCAAAATATCAATACAATGAATGTTACTGCAAATTTTGCTTTCAAACCTGATAGTGGTTTAACACTAAACATAAAAAATGATGCGGATTCGCAAATACAAAAAATAGTTATAAATGATATTAATTCGGTTATAGATGAAGTAAAAATAACAGCTAAAAATCAAGCTCTTGAAGAACTAAAAAAATATACGAACAGTTTTGATAATCAATTGAAAGATTTTAATAATCTAGATTTACTATTAAGACAAATTAATATAGATTCAACCATTACAAGCTTAAACGATAAAAAAGATGGACTGACAAAACAAACAACAGAAAAAGCACAAGAAGTAATAGAAGATAAAACTAAAGATCTTATAAAAGGATTTAAGTTTTAATTAAAAGAAATAAAAATACATAAGAATAATTTGATTTGATATCTAGATTAAAGATTGTATATCTAGGTATCTTTATATATTTTATACTAGTTTCACTTAATATTAACTTATTATAATGTATATTCTGTCTACCAAACTGTATGTGAATGGTATTTTTGAGAATCCCCTATTGATGTTTTTAGTTTAAAGAAATACGGATAATTCCTTATACCAAATCTGTTGTAATTTTTTTAATGAATATCGTGCATTTGCTGGGCTTGTTGAGGGTAATTGTATGGGGTTTATTTTTGTGATTGGCTCTAAATATTTTGAATATAATTTTGTTGCCAATCCTCCATTTGTAAACACAGCTTTTATATTAGCTGTTTCAAAAATATTTTTAATATTAACTGGTGTTACATTTTTAATGCTGCTGTCACTAGAACCTGTAATTGTACACGAATAAATAACGTCCCAAAGAGCAATGTTATTTTCTAATAAAAGGTTTGTTTTTTCTTCTATACTCGAAGTTTGATTAAGTTTTTGTTCTTTAATTTGATTGTTACTTTTAAAACAAATATATGAGATAACATTCCAGAAACGGTTTTGCGGATGCCCGTAATAAAAATTATTTTCACGTGATTTTCTCGAAGGAAAACTTCCTAAGATTAGTATTTTTGATTTTTCATTATAGATAGGATTCAGCGTATGCGTTACAAAAGTATTTTGATTTGAATTATTTTTTTTGAGCATTATGTTTCTATTTGAAGAACATTAAATCGAATATTTTACACCCTGTTTTTGTTTTAAAAATTTTATTTCGAACAGAGTCAATTTCTTTTTTACCCGAACCACGTTCATAAAGATTAACTAAAAAATCTGCTTCAACTAATATTTGATATTCAATACTATTTATATTTGAATATGTATGATGATGGCCAACTAAATAGCAAACTTTATTAATAAAATTCTCATCAGTATAACCTACAGATTCAAGCATTTTTTTCGCCTCTGACGGTCCTAATTCTTCTTGCAATTTGCCATTACTTTTACCATATTTTTCTTCTGCAATACGGATTCCGATATCATGAACATAGGTCGTTGCCTCTAATATTTCTAGCGTTTCATGATCAAGATTTTCTCCTAACCCAATTAATCGACCATAGCTATGTACTTTTGTAAAATGTTGAATTCTTTCTGCACTGCCTGTATCAAATTGTATCATTGCAAAAAATAATGTGTCAAGTCTATTCATATTAGATTTCTCCTAATGGTGTCTACTAAATTATAATTGTTTTTTTATTATACTATCCCAGTCTTTTTTAGCTTGTTCTAAACCGGTCCAAACAAAACCGTTAATCCCTATTTCATTAGCTGCATCAATATTTTCTTGTAAATCATCAAAAAAAACACACTCTTCTGGCTTTGAATGTAAACCATTTAAACAATTATAATATATTTCTTTCTCTGGTTTTATAAGTTTAACTCTACAAGAAAAACAAGCATAATCTGCTTTAGTAAAAAGAGGGATACTTTTTTCATACAAATCTAAAAATTCATATGGCATATTAGATAAGATTCCTAGTTTATAACCTTGTTTTTTAATATCTAAAGCCCATTTTGTTACATCTTTATGAAAATCTTTCCAACTTTCAAGATCGAGAAGAGCAATTTTTTTCATAAGTTCTGTGTCTTGTGCAACTTCAGTGTATCCATCATCAATTAAAAGTTGCTTGTACATTTCTGCTCCATTTATTGTTCCTCGGTCAAACTCAAAACGAAAACGATCGTAAACAGATTGAAATACTGCAGCAGGAACTCCTGTCATTTTTTGCATTTGAGCACTGCAGTCTCCAGTATTTGTGAGTGAAATTACGTTTCCGTAATCAAAAATTATTGTAGTTATCATAAATTCCTCTTTACAGCATTTCTAGTTTTTCTTTTATATATATTGCTTTATCTTGATTTCCAAGCTTATCTGTTTTTAATATAAGAACATTAGGGGCATTGGTATCCAATGTTATTTTTCCACCATTTTCTTTTATTAATCGAATTACTTTATCAACTGAAATATCAGAAACTTTAGCAAATTCAACACGTACTACACCTTTATGTTCTTTTAAACTTGCTATGTTTAATCTTCTGCAAACAATTCTTAATTCTGCAATTGCTAGTAGACTTGCAACATCACCAGGGATAGGCCCAAATCTATCTTCTAATTCTGAATACAATTGTTCAAGTTCAGATTCATGATTGACAGAAGCTACTTTTTTGTATATCTCCATTTTAGTCTGTAAATTTGAAATGTATGAGTCAGGAATAAAACCTGAATATTCTAATTCTAATAGAACTTCAGTTTGTTCTTCATAATTTTTGTCACTAAGACGTTCTACTGCAGCTTCTAAAAGTTGTAAATAGAGATCAAACCCAACAGAATACACCTCGCCACTTTGATCTTTACCTAATAGATTTCCGGCACCTCTAATTTCCATATCTTTCATAGCGATTTTAAAACCACTGCCAAGCTCAGTAAAATCGCTGATTACTTGTAATCGTTTCATAGCTATTTCAGAAAGAGATCTACTATCTGGATATAGCAAGAAGGCTCTGGCTTTTCTATCACTACGGCCAACTCGTCCTCTCAATTGATACAATTGTGATATCCCGTACATGTCTGCACGATCAATGATAATGGTGTTAACATTTGGTATATCGATTCCATTTTCAATGATTGTGGTAGCAACTAGAACATGGAATCCTCCCATTTTAAACCTTCTAAATATATCATCTAATTGGTTAGCTGTCATTTGGCCATGTGCAATATCAACCATCATTTCAGGGACTAATTTTTCGAGTTTTAATCGCGTTTCGTCCAAGGATTCAACCCGATTATGTAAATAAAAGACTTGCCCTCCTCGTTCGACTTCTCGTCTAATTGCGGCTGCAACACGATCTTCATTCCATGCGTCTATAACTGTTTCAATCGCTTGCCTGTTTTGTGGAGGTGTTGTTAAAAGACTCATATCTCGTATTTTTAATAAACTCATATGAAGGGTTCGTGGAATTGGAGTTGCACTCATTGCTAAACAATCTATGTTTGTTTTCATTGTTTTAAGTTTTTCTTTATCCTTAACACCAAACCGTTGTTCTTCATCAATTATCATCAAGCCTAAATTCTTAAACTTTACATCTTTTTGAATAATTCGATGAGTTCCTATAAGGATGTCAATATCATTAGTTTCGACACGTTCTAAAATCTTTTTTTGTTCTGCTTTTGAGACAAAACGAGATAGCTGTGCTATTTTAACAGGGAAATCTTTAAATCGTTCTAAGCAACTTTCATAATGCTGTTCTGCTAAAATAGTAGTAGGAGCTAAAAAAGCAACTTGTTTTCCACCTGCAACTGCTTTAAAAGCAGCTCTCATAGCCATTTCTGTTTTCCCATAGCCAACATCACCACAAACCAACCTGTCCATCGGAATAGGTTTTTCCATATCTGCTTTAATTTCTGCAGCCACAGTTAATTGATCTTCTGTTTCAGTATAAGGAAATGCAGCATCAAAAGCTGTAATCATCTCATTGTCTTTTGGGAAAGGGAATCCTCGAGCAGCACGTCTTTTTGAGTATAAATCTATGAGTTTTTCAGCTATATCTTCAACTGCTTTTTTTACTTTTGTTTTGCGATTTTCCCAACTTTTAGAGCCAAGTTTATCTAATCTTGGGGCTGATCCCTCATTCCCTATATAGCGCTGCACTAAATTTACTTGTTCTACAGGTATAAATACTGTTTCTTCATCTGCATATTCTAGGTTAATGTAGTCTCGCTCATTACCCATTGCTTTTACACGTTTTATACCTTTAAACTTACCTATCCCATAATTGATATGAACTACATAGTCTCCGGGATTTAATTCTACAAAGGTGTCTATAACTTTACTTTTAGCATGCTTTATTGATTTTGGTGGACGTTTTCGACGGCCAAAAATTTCGTTTTCTTGTATAACTAAAAGTTTAATTTCTGGAATTCCAAACCCAGCCGATATTTCTAACGGAATGATATTTTTTGCTGGAACATAATCTTTAAGCAATTCTGTTATTCTTAGAGCTTGATTTTCAGAACCTGCAAATATGTATACTTTCCATCCTTGATTACTAACATTTTCAAGGGTTTCTTTTAATAAAGAAATATTACCAAAAAAACTTCTAGCTGAATCTGTTTCTAAATGAAGGCGTTCTTTTTCTACAATATCCGAACCATGAATAGTTCGAATTAAAATACGTTTGTTGTGTTGCTCTGACAATTGTTCAAATGAAAGCATTTGATATTGTGGAGCTGGCACCCAGGTTTCTTGTATTGTTTTACGATACATTCCTAAACACTCACGATTAAAACTTTCTTGTGAGTTTTTAAGACGATCAAAGTCAAAAAATATAACTGTATCACTATTATCAAGATAGTCAAATATAGAATATTTTTTATCAAATAGCATCGAATAAAAAAGCTCTTCCCCTTCACTTTCGTGGTTTACTGAAAGCTCAGTTAACAGGTGCTCACATTTTTCTGCAGCTCCTTGCTGATTCTGTTCTGAAACTGCAGTAGTTTTTAAAGTGTTTTCTAATTTTTGAACAAGAGTATCTGTCCATATTATTTCTTTCATTGGATAGATAACAATTTGTTTTAATTTTTCTAATGATTTTTGATTTTCAAAATCAAATGTTTTTATTTGTTCTACAGTGTCAAAATCAAATACAATTCGATGTGGAAATTCTTCTCCAGGCATAAAAAAATCAAGGACTTCACCTCTTAAGGTAAACTCCCCATGAACTGTGACTCGAGGAACCCTTGTATAACCTTGCTCAGTAAGTCGTTCTGCAAGTTTTATAGAATCTATTTCTTGTCCCTTTTTGACAGAAAAGAGAAGATTCTTTATATATGAAGGTTTTGGAACAGGGATAAGCGAGGCTCTTTGTGTGATTATAAAAATGCGGGGAGCCTTTTCTTTTATTGCTAATTTTGCTAATGCAGAAGCTCTTTCTCCAAAAATTAAAGACCCTTTTGTAACGGGTCTATAAGGAATCATTCCCCACCACGGTAATCTCCAAATTTGTACTTTATCCGAAGTTGGAATAGAACTAATTGCAGTACGAATATTTAATTCAAGAGAATCGGCTTCTTGTTCATTTGGAACAATTAAAACAATATCGCCTGTTGCTGTATTTAGATACTCTGAAAGAAAATAACCATCGAGAGCGCCTTGTAAGCCCTCTATTTCTGCAGGAAAATTCTCTTCATGAGGAGCTAAAGAGAGAATGACCGATTGCATGTCATTCCAAGTATGTATAATATTATGTAAGGTATTCATTAAAAAGTCCGATAATGTTAATATTGGAGAACCGGTTGTGAAACGATTACTAATATTTATTATATCAATTTTAACTATTTTTGCCCAGTCTATCATTGCTGAAGATTTTTCGACAGCAGATGTTACTGTAAAATTTTATAACAAAACTCTTTATTATCCTGAATTGGTAAAAGATAATCCTATTTGGGTTCATATCACTATTGCTAATAGAGGAACTAATACTCTGAGATTTAAATTAGCAGATGATAGAAATTTCAGTCTTGATTTTAATGTCTTTACTCCTCAGAATAAAAAACTAACTCAGACAGATAGTATTGTTAGAAAACGAACTACAAATCAGACTGTTTATTTTCGAGAAATAGCTTTAGAACCTGGTGAAGAGTATTCATTTATTGAAAACCTAAAAGAATATATAGTAATAAATAATCCAGCTATGTATTATTTTGAAGTCAATTTCTATCCTGAATTATATAAGTCAAAGATGACTAAAATTGTATCAAATCGTTTAAGCTTAGAAATAAAACCTTCTACAGATGTTGTGGGTTCTACAAAGTTAGCAATTGAATCTGATACAGGTTCAATATTACAGCCAGAAAATTTGTCACCAGATAATGTTGTTTATCAAACTATTGTGGCTCGACAAAAAAGTCTATGGGATCAGTTCTTTTTGTATATTGATATAGAAGAAATGTATTTACGAGATCCTATACGAGCCCGTAAATATAGAAATGAATCGGCACTTTCACGAACACAACTTTTGCAAAATTACAAATTAGATTTATCACAATCTATGTTAGACAATGATATAATTGCATTACCCTCAAAATTTGAAATTGAAAAAACTGTATATACAAAATTAGAAGGCACTGTAACTGTTTTAGAGTGGTTTAATTATACAAATTTTACCGAAAAAAAACGGTATACGTATTATTTAAAACAAAGAGATGGTATTTGGAAAATATATGATTATACAGTGGATAATTTAGGTACAGAATAAAATGAAAGCACTTATAGTGAGCGAAAAAAATACTTTGGTTACTCAATATCATGACGTTTTTAAGGAGAACGGTTATGAAATTATAACCTACAATTGGGTACTAAAAGCTTTAGATAATTTAGAAGAAATAGATCCTGATATTATACTTATAAATATTTCAGATTATCCAAGACAATGGAAAGTTCTTGTTCAATACATTCATACTGTTTTTGGCGATAAAAGTCCTACAGTTTTTATTGCAAGTGATCAAACTATTTCTGAGAAAATAAAAAAAGAAGCTGATGTTTTAGGTTGTAAAGAATTTTCTAAAAAAGAAATCAACGTACAGTCGACTATTCAAGATGATAATAATGTTGAAACATCTAAACTTATTCTCAATACTGATATTATTGAGCAAAAAGAAACAAATATTACAGAAGCAAAAATAGAACAAAACGATATCAAACAAGAAAAATCTAGCATTTTACAAGAGCCGTTAAATGAGATTAAATTTCAACATCCGAAAACAAAGGAATTAATATCTGGGAAAATTAAAAATTATAATGATCCTATGTTTTTATTTATCCCTGATTTTAAAAGTACTTTAAAATTGCTACGTTTTGGAATGAGAATTAATAATGCACATTTTTGCTTTGATGAGAAAACATTAGATATAAATATACAAGTTCAAGGAATAAATGAAGATTCAATAGAAATGTGTATTTTAAGCGAAAATAAATAAAGAATTTTTAGGTATTGCCCGGAACAAGACTTGAACTTGCATGGGCTTTCGCCCACTAGCACCTGAAGCTAGCGTGTCTACCAATTCCACCATTCGGGCTAACTTCTCCATTCTAACAAAATGGAGTTTTACAGTCAAGATACTACCTTTTTTTTAATGTAAGGAACAGTTATGCCAAATAATAATAAAAAAACTAGATTTTTTTGTGAATATTGTAATCACGAAGTAGATAATGATGCTATGTTTTGTCCTTATTGTGGCCGTTTTTTTTCATCTGTAAAATGCCCAAAGTGTGGTTATACTGGAAGCCATGTTGAATTTATTAATGGCTGTTCTAAGTGTGGATATGCTATGGAGGATGTGCAAAAAAAAAGACAGAAAGCTCCAAAAAATAAAAAAAACTCTAAAAAGCTAGGTAAAACTCAAAAACACGACGATTCTCTTCCGTTTTGGGTTTATATTATAGCCCTAATTTTACTTTTAATTTTGCTTTTTATAACTAAGACTTATTTATAGAATTAGTCAACATAAATACGAGGGACTCGAGGCATAATACCTGTAAGTATTTCGTAAGGAATTGTATTAGCTAATCTAGCTTGATCATTTAAAGTCTGGCCTTCTTTTTTATCAGAAAATATTATTACTGTATCTCCGATATTTATAGTGTCCTTTGTACCAATATTAATCATGCATTGATCCATGCAAATCCTACCAACAATTGGATATTGTTTACCATTGATTAATACTTTTAGCCCTGGTGATAAACATCTTTTTAGTCCATCACCATATCCAATTGGAATGGTAGCAATGCGCGTTTTTGCATCGGAAATCCATTTTCTGCCATAGGAAATACTTTCTCCAGCTGAAATTGTCTTTATGCTTGTTATTTTTGATTGTAATTCCATAATAGGATATAATTCGAATCCAGGATGATAATGTTTTACTTTTTTTTCAATTTTTTCATCCGGGAAATAGCCATAAGCAATGAGTCCTGGACGAATCATATCAAATTGAGCTTCTGAATATTGGAGAGTTCCTCCGGTTGCAGAACAATGACAAATTCCAGGGTTTATTCCTTCTTCCTTTATTGAGTTTATTGCAAATGTAAAAAGTTTAATTTGTTTTTTTGTAAACTCAATATCATCAGGGTTTAGTGAATCTGAAACAGCAAAATGAGTACAACAACCATTTAATATTACATGACTTTGTGAAAAAATATATTTAGCTAAGCCAGCAGCTTCTTCTGGTTGACATCCAATGCGCCCCATTCCAGTGTCAATTTTAAGATGCACTTTTACTGGTATATTTTGTTTTATAGCTTCTTCATTAAGGGCTGTTATAAAATCCTTAGTAAATACAAAAGGTTGCACATTTAGTTTGATAACTTCTGGAATTTCTTCTTCTAGAGGTAAACTTAACAGTAATATTGGAGCTTTGATATTTGCTGCTCTTAATTCAGCGGCTTCAGAAAGTTTTGCAACGGCAAGAACATCAACATCGTTTTTGATTAATAATTTTGATATTTCTACTGCACCATGTCCATAAGCATTTGCTTTTACAGGAATACAAATTTTAGTATGGCTGTGAATTAATGTTTTAATGTTTTTAATATTTCGTTCTAAGTTTTTTTTGTGTATAATTGCTTTAGTTGAGTTCATTATTTCGTAATTATAAAATATATAAAATCTAATGGCAATACTTATTACTATTGATTTTAGACAAAAAATGACTTATACTTTAAAAATCATTTTTTTAATGGAGTCAATAAAATTATGTATAGAAAGGTGAACTATAAGTTAAATTTTTTTTTGTTAATTTATGCTATGATTTTTAGTTTTTTTTCTTGTGTATCTTCAAATGAGTCATTACCTGATTCTGAAGTTACTACAAATCCTTCTAATGAAATAACAGTCACAACAGAAGATACAAAAAATTTAGATGGGAAAAAATTGACTGTGGTAAATAGTGAACAACCTATCGAAAGTAATCAACAAACTATTTCTCCGTTAGAAAAGTATAAAAATAAAACAAAAAATATCCTTATATCACCACTCTCTTCTCCTTCAGAAATTATGAAAGGTAAAACATTTGACTCTTTATTTACGTTTGGGCTTACAGATTCTAATAATATGCCTTTAGAGAACCTTTCTGTTACTATTTCCTATCCATCTTTTTCAGCAAATGGAATTGTTTCTTTTGCAACAGAAGAATTAATGACAGATTCTCGTGGAACAGTTTCTTTTAAAGCTCCTTTAATTGAGTTTGCTTGTGATGATTTTGTTTCATGTTATATAACTCCAGAATTGATGGATGATGAAGTAGCAAACTATATACAAAAAACTGCAACAAAAATACCTTTTAAGGTTCATACCGATAAAATTTGGAATGTTTTTTCAGTTTCTATTTTAGATTATACAGAAGCAGGAACTCCAATTACTTCTAACAGTTTAACTTCTTCTGCTATTTTACAAGAAATGTATACAAAACATCTTTCTGTTGGAAATTCAGATTGGGTTTCTGAAATCGATTCTGATGATAATATTTTGCTTTATAAACATGCAAAAAGTTTATTTGGAAATACAATTGGTTATTTAATACATGGAAAACTCACATATTTAGAGGGTGTTACTACAAATGAAAATGGTAATAAAACAGTAAAATTAAATGTTTCGTATGGGGTGATGGATATGAAAACAGGAGAAGATGTTTTAACTGATTCATTTGATGTGACTGGGGAGGATTCAAGCGAATGGAAGCTTTTTGATTCTATTCGTCATAATATAATAGCGCCTAAAATTGTAAATGCAATTTATTATGGACTATAGTTTTTTTATTAATAAAAATGGAGTAAATTATGAAATATACAGATACAAGAGATAAAAATGTTTCTATTAGTTTAAAAGAGGCTGTTCTAGGAGGAATGAACAAAAAAACTGGTGGATTATATATACCAGTTACGTTTCCTTCTTTACCTACGAGTATTCTTGAGCGAAATTTAACTCCATCTTTTCGAGATATTGCTTATGAGAGTGCAAAACTGTATTGTGAGGGAGAAATTGATGATTCCTCTCTTCAACAAATAATTGCAGACTGTTATCCTTTCCCTGCTAAGGTTGTTCCCATTGATCCTACAACATATGTTTTGGAACTTTTTCACGGTCCTACATGTGCTTTTAAGGATTTTGGAGCTCGATTCATGGCACGTATCATGTCCTATTTTAATAAAGATGAAACAGAAAATCTTCATATTTTAGTAGCAACATCTGGTGATACTGGAAGTGCTGTTGGAAGTGCTTTTTCTGGGGTTCCTGGTATTGATGTAACTATTTTATATCCTACAGGTAAAATAAGCCCTTTACAAGAAAAACAACTGTCAACGTTTACTGGTAATGTAAGAGCTTTATCCGTTAAAGGAACTTTCGATGATTGTCAAAAAATGGTAAAAACTGCTTTTACAGATAAAGATTTACGATCCAAATTTAGATTATCTTCAGCCAATTCAATAAATATTGCACGACTTTTACCTCAAAGCTTTTATTATACGTATTCTTCTCTTGTTGTAAAAAATCGTTGTTGGGCAGACAATAAAATAGAAGATCCTTCAATCATTATGGTTGTACCGTCTGGAAACTTCGGAAACATTACTTCTGGGTTAATAGCAAAAGAAATGGGAGCTCCTATTAAAGGATTTATAGCTGCGACAAATGCAAATAAAACAGTTCCCGATTGGTTAGCATCTGGGGAATATAAACCTCGCCCATCTATTTCAACTTATTCTAATGCCATGGATGTTGGAGATCCAAGTAATTATGAACGTATTAAATCTTTTTATACTTTAGATAGTATACGTAAGCTTTTTGCTTCTTACTGGACAGATGATGAAGGAACTCTGCAAGCTATTAGAAATTGTCATAGACGGACTGGGTATATTATAGATCCTCATGGTGCGATAGGTTGGCAAGCTTGGGATGATATGCGTAATGGTGAAATGCAAAATCTAATAAATGGTATACCTGGAGATCCTTCTAAACCCGGATTAACTCCTAGTCTTACATCTTGGGCAAATGATGTCCCAGAGGGTAAGACAGTAGGGATACTTTTAGAAACAGCTCATCCAGCCAAATTTGGAGCTATTGTTAAAAATGCAATTGGTAGAGAGCCTACAATACCAGAAAGACTTGGAAAGGTCCTATCTTTGCCTGACAATTCAATTCCAATTACTAATGATTATAATTTATTTAAAGAATGGTTAATGGAAAACTTATAAATTTAAAAAAAATTATAAAAAATAGCTTTTAAGCTATTGACCAGTTTTTCAGTTTTTGCTATTATATAAGAGTAATTACGAAATGTAATTAAAACAAAAAAACATTTTGTTTTTCAATTGCGGATGTCATATAACGGCTTATTATCTCAGCCTTCCAAGCTGATGACGTGGGTTCGACTCCCATCATCCGCTAAACTTGCCTTTTTTATTTCTTTGTGGTATAAGAAATTAAAAAGGTTTTTTTTGTTTAAATATACTGATGTAGCCAAATTTTTACTGTAATAATGATAATTAATTAAATCTAACGCAACTTCATCGGTTTTGACTTTAACAATTTACTCCTGTTTAAGTCAAAACTAATCGTCTTTTACAAATATGAACTCTATTACCAATAATTGAGAAAAACTTCATAAGTACTTCCCATACTTCCTGCAAAACTATTAAATGATTGAATCCCTGCTGTATCAAATGTCTGTTTATTTAACAAGATATTATTGCCATCTCTTAGATTAAGCTCGCCTAATCCACTCGTTATTCCTGCTCCTGCCATACTGCTTGCCACACTGCCCCAGGTACTTGCACTGCTCATACTATCACTAAATGAGTTTGTGTCAAAAAAGCCTGACTGTCCTATGCGGCTTAAGTCCATGCAGTTTATAGCACTGCTACCGACAGTATTCGCGGCAGCACTTGCTCCTGCTATCCCCATATTTGCGGCTATTTTTCCAGCTCCTGATAACGTTGACACTGCTCCTGTAAGTGCACTAGAACTGGCTGCGCCCCCTACTCCTGCAGTTAGGGCAGTTGTTAATGCTTTTTTACCAAGTACATTACCTACTTCTTCTGCTGTCTTATATCCTCCAGTTAAGTCTAGTCCTGCAAACAATGCATCATCTGCTAATCCACCTACTGCTAATGCTATTGTCGTTCCTATTCCTGGGGCTGCTATTGTTCCAACTACCGTTAATGCTACCGTAACTGCTATATCTGTTACCCCTCGTATTGTCGGTGGTTCTATAAGACTGCCATCATCATCCCACATCTTTTTATCATATACCGGCTTTGCTAATTCTGTATACCCTTGATTGTTCAGCATGCTGTTCCATTGAAAGTCCAACATGATCGATCCCATTTCTCCTCGCCCATAGCTTTTTACATTTTTGCTTCGGCTCGCACTTAAATCAAGTGATTCTCCACTCTTAAATATCGGGGCATATCCTATATGCTCTCCTAACTCTCCATCTCTAACACTTACATATTTATTCGTTAATTCTGTATACTTTTCTTTTTCTGCCTCTGTAAGTTTATCATAGTCTTTATCTTGGAGTGCTTGCAGTTTCTCTAAATCTGCCGTATCTGTATCACTTTGTGCATATTCTGTTAGTTTTGTAGCAGCTGATAAATCTCGTGGTATATTCTGACTCTTTGTACTTCCATCTTCCTCTGTTTCCCCAAAGATTCGCTCTCCCCATTCTGAAAGCTTATTTATTGCTTGTTTTACTGCTAGTAATATCTGTCTTGAACTCAACCCTTCTGTTGTCGTGTTTTCTATACTGTTTTCTGGATCGTTTGTTTCAAAATCTTCATACATATGCACCGTTTGTCTCTTTCGTATTGCCCCACTTATCGTTGCATCTATTACTGCATTTCTATATATGCTTCCACCATCTGCACTGTACCCACTGTTCCGTACCATCTCTATTTCCCAATCTCTCATTCCCTCGTTCTCTGCATTTAATCGCTCTATATATTGAGCTTGTGTTTCTTCGAGTACTTGTTGGGCTTGTTCTGCTGCTAGTTTTGCTGCTGCTACTTCTAAATCATTTTCTATTCCCATCATTACAGCACTTACTGTTGCAAGTTGTTTTACCGTATCTGCATTTAAGGTATAATTTTGTTCTACTGCTAATCGTGAATTTGCTCCTCTATCCTGAATACTTCCTGCATAATTCATTATTGCACTTAAACCGCTTTCTCCTACTAACTCTTCTACATACCCACTGACATCCATTGTTTCTGCTTCCATTTGCTCAACGTTTAAGGTCTTTTCTAACGCCTCTGCTATCGTTGTTTCGACATCTGCTCCTGATTGTTCTAGTACCCCATAATAAGTATTCAGATAATTCATAATTTATATATTATGTTTATTTGGAGGCTACTTCATATTACATGAATAGTTGTTTTAATAATCACGACCAAATAGACAAATTCCATTTGTCATAAATTCTTAAATATGCAGTATAAGTATATTTACTATAATATAACGTCTTTTAGCAAAAATCAAATTTCAGATATATAAATCGAAAAGTAATAATAAATCTTAATTTTTATTACCTTATTGACAGAATATTTGTGGCTATACGATTATGGTGTTATATAAATTTTAATAGGCTTAGCAGTATCGGGGGGGTGTTTTTTCGTGGGTTCGACCCCCATCATCCGCTAAAAAAAGACCTTTATACATTGTACAAAGGCCTTTTTACTTTTTTGAATACTATATTATTTAATAATAATCATTTGTTTTTTAAACAAGTTCAAGATATATTTGATCAGCTAGACCGAAATTAGCTTGTTTTGTTAAATTGGTAGACATTTCATCATAAAGCATGTCTTCATATGTACCTTGTGCATAGCTTTGCTCATTTCCAAACATATCTTTACCACTTAGAGAACTTCGCATGCTTGAGAGCATCATTTTTACCAAATAGTTTTCTAGTTCCATGCTTTTCTCATATAGTTTACTAGTTTTATCAATAGTTTTATTAGTGTTTATTCCATTAGAATTATTAGCGGCAAAGCCAGTTGGTTTTGCTGTTTTATCACTTTCTGAAGTAAATGTATTTGTGAATCCACTATTATAATCACCATTTAATTTATCTGTAGAATTGATTGCACTACTCGAAATAGTGCTTTTGTTTATTGAAGGTGTTTTGTTCTGAGATTGTTCTAACATTTTTTGAAATTTTGTAATATCATTTTCTGTCTGAGTAGATTTTGTTGTATAGTTATTTGTAAGAGAACTTATACTATTTGATATTCCTGTAATTCCAGCCATCATAACCACCTATTTATTTATATATTAATTAAAATCTATTGTGTAAATTTTACTATTTAACGTTTTAGTCCTGTTGCAGTTTGTAACATCGTATCACTTGTTTGGATTGCTTTTGAACTAAATTCATATGCTCTTTGAGCAACAATCATATTTACCATTTCATTTACAACTGACACATTGGACATTTCCAAAAAATTTTGTTCTGTAGTTCCAAAGCCATCAAAGCCAGGGCGTCCTGGAATTGCATTGCCTGAAGCTTGGGAAATAGAAAATAGATTTGTACCATTGGCTTTTAATCCTGCTTGATTTGGAAATCTATATAATTCCAGTTGTCCGACATTAACGGGAGTATCATTTCCCCCTACTTTAACAGTAACTCTTCCATCACTACTAATAGCAAGTGTCTGTGCATCGAAGTTTTCTGGCATGACAATTTCTGGCATTACTCTCAAACCGTTATTAGTGACAAGTTGCCCTGTCGAATCTATTTTAAAAGAACCATCACGAGTATAGGCAAAACTTCCATCATATTGTTGAACTCTAAAAAATCCTTCCCCCATTACGGCAACATCTGTTGTATTGTCAGAGCTTTGTAAAGACCCTTGACTAAACATTCTTTGTGTTGCACCTATTTTTACACCTGTCCCCATTTGAACTCCTACTGGAGTTACAGTATCTTCTGTAGCAGGTGTTCCGGCTAATTCTTCTGTTTGGTACATAAGATCTTCAAATTCAACTCTTTGTTGTTTAAATCCAGTTGTATTTACATTTGAAAGATTATTTGAAATTGTATCTATTTGTGATTGTTGAGCATTCATTCCTGTAGCTGCTGTCCATAAACTTCTAACCATTTTTATCTCCTATAAAAAAATCGATTTAACTTTAAGTATTTATTGCAACTTTTGACCATAAAGTACTCATCATTGTATCTTCTGCTTGGATTGTTTTTTGATTAGCTTCATAAGCTCTATTTACTTCTATCATATTCACCATTTCGTTGACAACATTAACATTAGAAGTCTCAAGATAACCTTGCATTACACTTGCTCTATTTTTACCTTCGCTAATATAAGCTTCTCCGCTTATATCGGTGGATTTAAATAAACTTGTTCCTTGTTTATTTAGATATCTTGAATTATCAAATTGTACTATTTTTAGGCGATCTATCTCATTCATTTCTGAATCAAAAAGGATTCCATCTTCATTTACCGTAAAAGCACTATCCTCTATACTAATTTTCCCTTTTTCACCCATGACAGGATAACCATCTTTAGTTTCTAGAAAACCTTCTTTTCCAATGGTAAAGTTTCCGTTTCTGGTATAACGCTCTCCTTCTGGGGTTGTAACAGTAAAAAATCCTTCATCTGATAATGCCATATCTGTATTACTTGACGTATCTTTAAAAGAACCTTGTTCCAAATTGGTATAGAGCTCATTTGTTTCGACTCCCAAACCAAGTTTTCCTACAATAGGAGCTGCATCTTGAGATCCAAAGCTGTTTTTTGTTACACCATCGGAATTCATTCTACGAATAAGTAATTCAGAAAAGCTTTTACTAATTGCTACGTCTTTTTTATATCCCGTAGTGTCTGAATTTGCCAAGTTATTTGAAATTGCATCAAGCCTATTTTGTTGTGCATTCATACCACTTGCGCCTATATACCATCCTCTAATCATTAAAAACTCCCAATAAATTATTATGAAATGAAGATACTTTTAAAGTAGTCATACTATATATTTCGGCTTTTTAAATAACCAACTTAAGGTATATTGTTTATAAGAGCAAATATCTTTTAATCATTTAGGTTTAATTTTTCATTGCGTATGTAATTTATTCAGGTTATAATTAAATTGATAATTTTAATGAGGAGTTTTTTATGCCAAAAGTGCTTTCAATTATTCTAGGAGGTGGGAAAGGGACTCGCCTATATCCACTTACAAAAGAGCGATCAAAACCTGCTGTTCCTTTTGGTGGAAAGCACAGGATTGTAGATATCCCAATATCAAATTGCATAAATTCAGATTTTAGACAAATATATCTTTTAACACAGTTTAATTCTGCTTCACTACATATGCATATTGCAAATGCATATAATTTTGATAGATTCTCAAAAGGGTTTGTCGAAATATTAGCTGCGGAACAAACATTAGAACATTCTGGTTGGTATGAAGGTACGGCAGACGCTGTGAGAAAAAATTTTGTTCATTTTAAAACTCAAAATCCAACTCATTATATGATTTTATCTGGGGATCAGTTATACCAAATGGATTTACAAGAATATTTTGACAAGCATGTTTCATCTGGTGCAGATATTTCGATAGCAACAACGGCAGTAACAAGAGAAGATGCTAGTGGTTTTGGAATTATGAAAATTGATAAAAATCAAAGAATTACTGAGTTTATGGAAAAACCGGATAAACAATTAAATATTGATGATTGGAAAATTCCTGTAGAAGCTAGAGATCATACAATTCCCAAAAATAAAGAATATCTAGCTTCAATGGGTATATATATTTTTAATTCAGAAGTCATGGAAGAAGCCCTCGATAATGATTTAACAGATTTTGGAAAACAAATAATTCCTAATGCAATAAAAAAATATAAAGTTCATTCCTATATTTATAATGGATACTGGGAAGATATTGGGACAATAAAAAACTTTTATGATTGTACCCTAGATTTAACTTCAATTACACCCAGATTTAACTTTTATAATGAAGAAACTCCTATATATACACATGCCAGAAATTTAGCACCAAGTAAAATGAATAAAGCACTAATTACTAGGTCTACTGCCAGTGAAGGATGTGTAATTACAGAATCTACAATTACAGACTCTGTAATTGGAGTTCGTTCTATTATTGAAGGTAATTCTATCTTAGAGGGAGTTATCTGTATGGGAGCAGATTATTATGAAACAAACGAAGAAAAAATTGCTAATTCAAAAAAGGGAATACCTAATATAGGTATTGGGTATAATACTCAAATAAGACATGCAATAATAGATAAAAATGCTCATATTGGTAATAACTGTTCGATAGGATATGGAGCTCCCCTTGAAGATCAAGAAGATTCTATAATGGTTGTTAAAGATGGAATAATCGTTATTAAAAAGAATGCTATAATTCCAAATGGAACTGTAATTTAAAATTATGTTTTGACTTTTAGAGGGCTTGTTTTATAATTTTGCAACAAGCCCTCTAAAATATTACTGGATTTGTCTTAAAAAGGCATCTTTAAAACCATATGTTAGAAAACGTTTTAGTACAATAGGATATTCATCCCTATTTAAAGGTCCTAAAATAATTCTATAAGCATTTAGTTTGTCATATTTCAGTAGTTTTATTGGATATTTTTCTCCATATTTTGCAATTATTTTTTTTATATTTTCATTTTGTCTATAAGTTGCAATTTGAATGTAATAGTTGTGCTTTCCAAGTTCATTAATATTATCAATTACATAATTTTCTATATTTAAACTCTCATATTCGTTAATGTCTAAAGGAGCTTCTTGTATATCTATCTTTGTAATAGCCTTTTCTTCATTTGGTTCTAAAGCAGGTATAAAAGCATTAGGATCTTCTATCATAGCATTTTCAGTAGCTGTAGCGGTATCATTTGTAAGTTCTTCTTCTTTAGGCAAAGGATTTAAAACAATAACATCTTCGTTTTTTGGAGGATTAGAAGATGTAGGTAGCAGTATATTAGGTACTTCTGATACAGCAGGTTCTTCTTCTACTATTGCAGGTTCTTCTTCTGCTATTGCAGGTTCTTCTTCTACTATTGCAGGTTCTTCTTCTACTATTGCTGGTTCTTCTTCTGCTATTGCAGGTTCTTCTTCTGCTATTGCCGGTTCCTCTTCTACTATTGCAGGTTCTTCTTCTACTATTGCAGGTTCTTCTTCTGCTATTGCAGGTTCTTCTTCTGCTATTGCAGGTTCTTCTTCTGCTATTGCAGGTTCTTCTTCTGCTATTGC
>JTFN01000776.1_pt1 | contig 74783 bp, 70 predicted proteins | sample 235401 | NCBI WGS metagenome assembly JTFN01 (sample SAMN03067589, study PRJNA260952) | activated sludge metagenome | biome: Sludge; feature: Wastewater; isolation source: CETP activated sludge from augmented bioreactor treating industrial... | place: India:Gujarat | collected 2013-04 | reverse complement strand
TGCTATAAAAAACAATTTAAATACAGATTCTCTTTTTTCTCTTGTTCAAACAAAACAAACTTTGCCATATATTGTAAATAATTCTTTAGGAAACCCGATTGCAATTGCAGAATATAGTTTTGTGGGGCTAGAAGAGGGATCACTTTCTGTTCCATCTGTACAAGTAGCAATCGTATCTTTAACAGGTGAGCATCGTAATATTATATCTGAACCATTAAAAATAAAGGTTTTAGCTAGTGCTGAGACATCTATAAAAGATTCTGAGCTAAATTTTTATGAAGAAGACGACGGTTTAGCCAATGTCGAAGAAAGTAGTAAAGCTACTGTAATAGAGCCTGATAAAAAAATAGAACTAGTACAAAACATTGTAGATAAAGAAGTTATAAGGTTGCATATAGTACAAGGTTTTAGAAATGGTCTTGCTGTGTGTGCCCTTTTATGTATTTTGATTAGTATAGTTTTATTTTGTTTGCGTAAAAAGCAAAAAATACGCTTTTTACTACTTGCTATAATATGCTTTATTGGAGTATGTTTGTTAAGTATTACAGTCTCTAAACGTAGAGCTGTTTGTTATCAAACAAAATTACAAACGATACCTGAATTAGACGCAAGTTCTAGAGGCTTAATAGATAGTGGGACGATTGTAAGAGTTAAACGTAAAAGTGGTAACTGGTATTTAGTTCAATTATCGGATAACCGAAGAGGTTGGATTCCGTGTAAAGAATGTATTGATGTAAAGTAGGTGCATTATGGATTTTGGCGAAATTTTAGCCCAATGGGAAGAAAGTGAAAAATCACAATCTAAAAAAAGTAGTTCTGAAAAAAGACAAGATGGTGGAGCGTGGCGAGATAAAAAAGTAGCGCCAACCACAAAAACAAAGTTAAGTGAGTCGGCATCAATTGAACAAGAAATGATGGCTGCAAACAAACAAAAGTTAAATGAGCAAGAAGTCTGGTTACAACAGCATCCTGTTATAGATAAAGACGCAGCTATCGAAAGTGAGAGTGAGATTCGAGAAGATATTTCGTATTTTCAAAATTTACCTCCAGAAGATAAAATTGATTTACATGGTCTTTCTCGTGATCAAGCGTGGTCTCATCTAGATAGATTTATTAGAGAGTGCAAAAGTAGAGGCTTACAAAAGGTTCTTATTGTGCATGGTAAGGGCAATCATTCTAAGGAAGCTCCTGTTCTTATTGAGATGGTGAGAACATACATAGAAAAAGATCCTCGTTTAGGAGCTTCTGGATTTTCACCTCGATCAGAGGGGGGAAAAGGCAGTACTTGGGTAATTATTAAATAAATATACCTAAATTACAGTTTTTTTTTCTTGTCATTTATAATGCTTTACAGTATTTTATATGTATGGATGATTTGTATAAAACCCTCGGAGTAGAAAAGTCTGCTAGCGAAAATGAAATAAAAAAAGCATACCGTGATGCGGCCTTTAAATACCATCCCGATAGAAATCCTGGTAGCACAGTTGCAGAAGAGAAGTTTAAAGAAGTTAATGCTGCATATGCTGTTTTGAGTGATGAAAAAAAACGTGCCGAATATGATCGCTATGGATCTACCACCGGATATGCCTCAAGTCAAGAAAACTCATATAATTCATCTGGACAAAATCCATACGGCGATGACTTCTGGAACTGGTATCAACAACAAACTAATGCACAAAGACAGCAATATCGACAATCTTATTCTTATAGTAATAAAAACTGGGACAAAGAACCAACAACTAAAAAAGAAGCCTTATGGTCTTTAATTAAGAGTTTGCTTGTATTAGTTGGAAGTCTTTACTTTTTACGATGGTCGTGGATATTGCTTCCAATTGGACCTATTTTATGTCTTTTAGGTATTTTTCGGGGTGCTACAAGCTTTCTACAAGCTATCAGAGTCTTAGTTAAACCAAATAAAAATTAAAATGTTTTGTAACTAAAATATAGTTGCAAGCGTTCGATTATTTAAAATACAAAAGAGGTACTGCAAAGTTAAAATTTTTTCTTTGCAATAGCCTCTTTTTTGTAATAGTGAAATATCTACTATTTATCGTTCTCTAAAAATAATTCTTCCTCGATTTAAATCATACGGTGATAAAGCAACTTTTACTTTGTCCCCTGGAACAATTCTAATATAGTGTTTACGCATTTTACCTGATAAATGAGCTAGAATTACATGTGCGTTTTGTAATTCCACTCGAAACATTGTGTTTGGTAAAGCTTCTTTAACAATACCTTCTACTTCAATCGCTTCTTCTTTAGCCACGATTCCTCCAAAAAAATGTGAAAATAGCCTTAAAAAGGGCTACGTTACTTGAATAAAGTTTAAAAATAATATACAAAAGCATTTGTGTTTTTAAACACCATAATTTTATGATTTAATGAATATGTTGTCAACCTTCTATAATTGGCATAGTTATTTAAAACAGGAGCAAAAAATGGGAAAAGATTTTACTCAAGAAATGAAAGAAAAACTATTAGCACAAAAAAAAGAAATACTTGAGCATTTAGCCTCGACGAATTCAGATTTTGAAAAATTGCTAGAAGGAGGCGAAGGTCAAGATTCAATAGACTTAGCTTCTGACGATATAGATAGAAAATTATTAGATGCAATCGGTTCAAAAAACATGAATCGAATTACTTTGATTGATAATGCTTTGTCTCGAATTAATCAAAACAAATATGGCCTTTGCATAAGCTGTGGGAAAAAAATACCAGAAGAACGTCTTAAGGCTTTACCTTATGCCCTTAAGTGTGTTGAATGTCAATCTCATTCTGAACGACGTCGATGATAAGATATTTACAAAACGGCGCTTTTCCATGTGCCGTTTTGTAAATATTGAACTTCTTTATATCCTGCATCTTTGGCGTATTGTTCTGCAAATTTAAATTGAGCATTAATTCCTTCGGGTTTATGTGCATCAGAATTAATCATGATTGGTATATCATAGTGATTAAGGAGTTTTAAAAATTCTGCAGATGGATACGGAGTTTTTAATCCTGCCCTTGCCATTCCTCCGGTATTTATTTCTGCAATTAGATTGCTTTTTGCAAGTGCCTGAGCCGTAGCTTTTATTTCTCGTTTATACCATAAGTCTGTTTCGTCAAAAAATTTTAAAACATCATTTCGTTTTCTAATAACATCTAAGTGTCCAATGATATCAAATCCACTCAGAGCTATCATGTCTCGCTGTGTAGCATAGTAGACTTGAACAGCCTTCTTTGCGTTTCCGTTAAAACAAGTTTGTATCCCCGTCTTAATTTCATCACAGTTGCCATCTATAGTAAAACAGCATTTTTTTTTGTTTTCATCACTAATGTAATGAACTGAGCCTATTAGAAAATCTGGATTAAATTGTGCATATCTTTTTTTTGTTGGGAAAGAAACAGGAGGAATGTAATCGGCCTCAAATCCCAAAAGTATTTCTATTTTATCTTTGTATTTTTCTTTTAAGGTGTGAACTTCTTTGCAATAAGCCTGCGTGTTTTCTGGTTGCAAGTGCCAATTGGAGCCAAATGGATACATTGTATGTGAACTAAATCCCAAAATTTGTAATCCATTTTTAATAGCAGCCAGTACCATTGATTCGAGAGAAGCTTTCCCATCGCACCATGTTGAATGAGTATGATAATTTGTTTTGCAAAGCATAGTTACTTCCAATCTTTTAGTTTTTGTTGCGCAATTATGTAAAATTGGCTATAGGTCGAATTTATAATTTTTAGATGTTTTATAGCGGTTTTCAAATCTCCGTTACGAGCAGAATCTTCACATAATTTTGCTGAATTTGCAATACTATTAATCGATAATGTTGCAGAACTTCCTTTTATGGTATGCGCTACTAATTGCAATTGTTTTGTGTCACCATATTTAACGGCGTCTTCGGCATCTTTTTGTAATTGCTTAAATTGCTCGATATATTGCTCTATAAGTTGCGTAGTAAGCTGTATGTCATTTTGTGTTGTATCTAGCATGTCAAGAATATCCCAAAAAGAAGATGAACACACTGAATTTATATCGATTTTTGGATTAGAGGCCTCTTGAGGACTAGAAATTATTTTTGAAGTCTCAAAAGTGTGTTGCCATTTTTTTAGAATTGAATACACTTGATTCCGTTTAAAAGGTTTTACAAGTACATCATTCATCCCGTTTTGCAAATATTCATTAAAATAATGTTCATCGCTGTTTGCCGTGCAAGCAATGATTATTCCTTTGTAACCAGAATTTCGAAGTGCTTTCGTTGCTTCTATCCCATTTTTTACAGGCATTTCAACATCCATAAAAATTAGATCGATATCGGGATGACGCAAAATATCATCAACTGCTTCTTCCCCATTGGAGGCGGTAAAAACAATTGCATGCAATTGAAATAAGAAAGTTGCTAAAAGTTTTCTGTTAATTGGATGGTCTTCGGCTATTAGCATTTTTAAATTATGATCATACGGTAATTCTTGTAATCTGTTATCCTTTTTAGATATGCATTCCGCTGTATCTGTGATATTTTCAAGATCCATTGGAGTGTTCAAATGGATATGTAATAAATCAGACAAAGTATTAATTTTTATGGGTTTGTAAATATAGCCATTAAACCAACCGAGCTTTTTCATTTTTGCTTCGCTGCCTAGTTGCCCTTCGGGAATAATTAGATATAACTTTGTGTTGTTTATTAATTTTTTGTTTTCTAGAGTTGAAGCCAATCTCCATCCATCCATTTTTGGCATTTTCATATCAATCATAACAATATCATAAGGAGTTTTGTTTTTTATCGAGGCTTCTATTTTTGTAATTGCTTGTGGGCCACTAGTTGATATGTCTACACTACGGCTTCCTAGAATAAATAATTTTTTTTGTAAACTTTTTAACGCATAGGTAGAATCGTCAACAAGTAAAATTTTTATATCTGCAGGAATTGTTTTTTCATGTTTTTCTTTTAAAGTTTCAACTTTTGTGTTTTCGCGGGTTTCGAGAGGTATAGTAAACCAAAAAACTGAACCTCCATGAGGATTATCTTTTACTCCAATTTTACCACCCATTAGGTGTACTAAGTTTCTACAAATGGTTAACCCTAATCCTGTTCCTCCAAACTGACGACTTGTAGACGCATTTGCTTGTACATAGTCGGCAAAAATTTTTTGTTTTTTTTCATCAGAAATGCCAATTCCAGAGTCTTGGATTTCAAAAAGTAATAAAGAATTGTTCATTCGAGTATGAACAGCTAATCTTATGTAACCTTGTTTTGTAAATTTAACTGCATTTTTTATTAGGTTTAATAATACTTGCTGGATTCTAGTTGGATCTCCTAGAATTGTACACGGCATTGAGTAATCTAAATCTGTAATTAATTCTAAGTTTTTATTATAGGCTTCTATACAAACAAGATCAAAAATTTGTTCAGTTATAGGAACTATTTCAAATGGAATTTTTTCAATTGTGAATTGACCTGATGCAATTTTAGAAATATCCAAAATATCGTTCGAAAGAGTAAGTAAAACTTCTGCACTAAATTGTAATTGTCTAACATATTCTAATTGTTCTGCATTCATTGGTGTTTCTTGGAAAAGCTCAATTGTTCCAAGAATCGTTTGTATTGGAGTACGTATTTCGTGTATCGTGGTAGCTAAAAAATGAGAATCTATTAGTTGGTTGTTAGATAATGTATTCATAGTGTATTGTTAAATTTTTGAATTCATAATTTCGACAGCCTTTTTAATAATCTCATTTGGTTTGAGAGGTTTTGCTAGATAACTTTTGGCTCCCATAGTTAAAGCTTGAATTACAGTTTCGCGTTGTGTTGCTTGTGAATATACTAGAACTGGTGAAGAATTTTTTTGTAGTTTTAAACGTTTTAAGATATCAAAACCTGAGATTCCTGGCATATAAATATCTAATACAACTAAATCATATCTCTTTGTATTTATGGCACGTAAAAAATCGGTACCTGTTTCAAAAACTTCACAGTCTGCATTTATTTGTTTAAAAGTATTTAATAATAAAGTTCGAGTTACAGCTTCATCATCTACAATTGCAATAAGGGTTTTTTTAGGGCCTTTTGAAGAATTTTCTGACGTATCATTATCTGGAAGCCCATTCTCAGAATAAAACTTCATTTGAATTGAACCTTCATCAACATCGTCTGTTGATGTAAGAATTTTATCGCTGATAACTTCTGTAATATCTGACGAATCACCTTGAATAAGAGAAGCTAAGACGGCAGCTAAATTTTGTGTAACTTCAATCCCTTTGTATTGAACATGTCCATCAACAAGTTCTTTTGTAAAGTTATCTAGAGATAAAATTTTAACATTACGTTTTAATATTCTTTCATCTGCAATAACATTGTCTAGTAATAATTCAAGATTTGCACCATCAATAAAGCTAAGGGTTAGGTTTGTAAGCATGAGTATTACTTTTGGAGATGTCAGTTTGTTAAAATCTAGCAACTCTGATATTTTATATTTTAAAAGAGCTAATTTTTCACGATTTAATCCCTGTGCAATTTCGATAAATATAATATTGTCATTAAGATGAACATCCATAATACACTGTGTAGTATCTATTGATAATGGTATTTTTAAAATACGACCAATCGATTCAAAGAAGATATCAAATTTAATAGGCTTATTAAAATATTTTGTAATATTATAATAAGGGAGTTCTTGAACTTGATCTTTTGTTAGGACAGGTCCTGTTAAAATAATTGGAATAGTTTTTGCATTAGGATTTTCTTTTTTTTGTTTTAATAAATCTGTAAGTGCATCATAATCATTTAAGGTATCTATAATAATTAGATCTGGAAAAAGATTAACTATTTTTGTAAAAGCATCCCTAGATCCTGTAGCAAACTCAACGTTTACTCCTTCTGTAGAAAGCTTATTTTTTAAAAATTCTCTAAATAGAGGCGGTTCATCAATTATCAAAACTTCTTTCATATATACAGTTTACTTCAAACATTGTAAACTGACAAGCATGAAATATATACTTATTTTAATGGCTGATGGATGTGAAGAGATAGAAGCTCTTGCTCCTGTAGATGTTTTACGTCGGGCACATATGAATGTGCAAACAGTTGCTTGTTCGGGTTCTTCAGGGATAATAACTGGGTCGCATAATATTGCTATTACTTGTGATCAGTTAGTAAACGATGCTCTAAAAAAAATTGAAAGTGGTATATTACCTGATGCAGTTGTTTGTCCCGGTGGAATGATTGGGTCTCAGAATCTTGCAAAAAATTCTGTTGTCACAAAAATATTGCTAGCAATGCATAAAGCTCATAAAATTATTGCTGCGAACTGTGCTGCTCCTGTTATTGTTTTTGCAAAATTAGGATTATTAAAGAAAAAAAATTATACTTGCTATCCTGGAATGCAAAATAATTTTGAACAATATGCACCAAATGCAGACGTAGGGATGTCTGATGCAGGAATATATAAAGATGCCCCTGCAGTTGTAGATGGCAATATGCTTACCGGTCACGGTCCAGGAGCCTCTTTTGTATTTAGCTTAAAATTACTTGAACTTTTGTCCGACCGTCAAACAGCAGAAAAGCTTAAAGACGGCATGGTAATTATGGAAGGTTTAGTTTAATTAGCTAATATACTTGCAAGTTCGGGCAGTTTTTCAAGGTCTTTTTTTAGTCCTTCTGCTCGAGCTTTGTTTACGTAATCTTTACTCTGGAAGGAATATGTAAAATTAGTATGAACATCATATGTACCTTTCATAAGTGCATAGGCATCTTCTGTCATTACTAGTTCTTCGTCAGTCGGAATAACAAAAATCTTTACTTTTGAATCATCGGCACTAATGCAAGTTTCCGCATTTCGAGTGTGTGCAAGAGCATTCTTTTTAGGATCAATTTTAACACCCATCCATTCTAGCCCTTTGACTGCGCCTTCACGGATAGCAGGACTAAATTCTCCAACTCCTGCAGTAAAAACAAGAGCATCTGGTTGTCCAATTGCAGCCATATAAGATCCAAAATATTTTTTTAATCGATAGACTTCCATATCAAAAGCGAGTTTTGCATCTGTATCTCCTGCTTCCATTGCTTTTGCAACATCCCGTCTGTCTGCGTATTTACCGGTAATACCTAGTAACCCTGACTTCTTATTAATAGTTGTGTCCATTTCATCTATGCTCATTCCTGTTTTTCGCATAATGTATAATATGAGTGCGGGATCGATGTCACCTGTGCGAGTTCCCATGACAAGGCCTTCTAGCGGTGTAATTCCCATAGATGTATCAAAACATTTTCCGTCTTTTACTGCACACATTGAAGCTCCATTACCAATATGAGCAATAATTAAATTTGTTTCTTCTGGTTTTTTGTTTAATAAAACTGAAGCCCGTTTAGCAGTATAAACGTAAGAAGTTCCATGGAATCCATAGCGACGAGCAGCATATTTTGTGTACCACTCTTTTGGAGTTGCATACATAAAAGAGGATGCTGGCATCGTTTGGTGCCAAGCTGTATCAATAATTGCACAGTGTGGTACATTTGGTAATACTTTTTCAGCAGCTTCTATACCCATAATATTTGCCGGATTGTGTAAAGGCCCTAAATCCTGAACTGCACGGAAAGTGTCTAACACTTCTGGAGTAATGATTACAGATTTTGTAAATCGATCACCACCATGAAGAACTCGATGTCCGACTGCTCCTATAACACTCATATCGCTAATAACACCAATTTTTGGATCAGTAATAGTATTAATTATTAGTTCAATTGCTTCTTTGTGAGTTGGGCAAGGGCTTTCTTTTACATATTCGTTTTTACCTTTGGCTTCGTGAGTAATAACAGAGCCTTTTTGAGTTACACGTTCTACAACACCACTTGCGAGAACTGTTTTGTTGTCCCAGTCATAAACTTGGTACTTTGCGGAAGAGGAACCGCAATTCAATGTTAAAATAACCATATCAATATACTTCCTTTGAAAATCGCCTTTAGATACAATTTATGTATGGCGAGCAATACTTATCCCATTATAGAAGAATTTGATAAAGATTTTCAAGGAAATCTATACAATCTATAAAATAAATTAAATAGAAAATTACAAAGACAGCGAGAAGCTATAAAAAGTGAACTATATGTTGTGACAGTATTATCTAATTTTGCTATACTTTTGTCATGAAAAATATTCAACTTATTGCTTTTCTTGGTAATTATGGCAAAAAATATGATGGAACACGCCATAATGTTGCGTGGGAATTTGCTAAATCGTTACAGATAATACCCTGTAATACGCAAAAAAAATTTCAAGGGCATTTTACCTCTTTGGATAAAGGTACAACGCTTTTAAATGGAATAAAAACAAAAGATAAAGTGTTTTTTTTATGGCCAGAAACATATATGAATCTTTCGGGACAAAGTGTTAGTGAATGTGCAAAGTTTTATAAAATTAAACCAGAAAATATTCTTGTGGTGCATGATGAATTGGAGCTAGCTCCAGGATTTGTAAGTTTAAAATGGAGCGGAGGTCTTGGAGGGCATAATGGGTTGCGATCTATGAAATCTAGTTTTGGTACTGCAGATTTTTGGCGCTTACGTTTTGGAATTGGCCGTCCAAATGGAGTAAAAGAGCAAAATCAAGATATCGCTGGGTATGTATTGTCTTCTTTTACAAAAGACGAATCTATTTTACTTTCACAAACTTTTATGCAAGCAGAAGAGCTTATTACAAGTATTATTGTTGGCGAGAATCCGCAAAATCTATTAGAGAAATGGAAAAAAGTGAAGTTAGTAGAATAGTGTGTATGGGGAATATTCAAAACTTGAATATTGAAGAGTTATTTAGTATATTGAGGTTATTGTAATTTTGATGTCTTATTTCTAATATTATAACTAAGTTTTAAAGTAAAAAGTAATATGAGTATATGACAATACTGTATATGTTTTATAAGGATTTTTTATGCAAAATGATGAAGAAAAAGAAGAAACAAAGCCGGATATGCCTAATCCATTAAATGAAAAGTTTCTCGAAACTCGACAGATACTTCTAAGTGGAGAAGTCAACAAAGCTCTTGCAGAGAAAGTAATACAACAACTTTTAATGATGGAAGCTGCAAGCGATAAACCTATATATGTGTTTATCGATTCTCCTGGAGGAGATGTAGATGCAGGATATGCAATATTAGATATGATGCGTTTTATTAATGCTCCAGTTTATACAATAGGTATGGGTCTTGTAGCTAGTGCTGGTGCACTTATTCTACTTGCTTCCGATAAAGAACATAGATTAGGGCTACCAAATAGCCACTATCTTATTCATCAACCATCAAGTGGAATGAAAGGTGTTGCAACAGACATTCAAATACATGCCCAAGAAATAGAAAAAATACGCACTAAGATTAATAAGCTTATTTCTAAAGAAACGGGAAAATCTATTGAGGATGTAGCAAAGGATACTGAACGAGATTATTGGCTTAATGCAGAAGAAGCTGTTGCCTATGGATTAATTTCAAAAACTATTTTTACACGTAGTGAATTAAAATAACTGAGAAATTTAAATTTTATTGGTGTATATCTGTACGTAGTAATTTTTTTTATGTATAATAAGCGCATATGAATTTTGAAATGACTGAGGAAATTTGTAATCAGATAATTTTCGCTATGGAAGATCAGAAAAAGAGTTTTGTTTTTGATTCCATACATTGTATTCCTGTTGCAAAAGAAGATGTTCAAAATTCAGATAAGACTAGCTATTACAGTTTACCTGTATGGGGCTCGATTCAAGGGTTTAAGCTTATGGAGCGTTTTGTGTCTTTGCTTCATAATCCGCTTGCTCGAGAGGAGCTTCGTGCTGTTTTGTTTGCCGGAAGGGGAGTTTTTCGTAATTATAAGAATGTTTTAAAGCGTTATCCTGAAATAGAACTTCTTTGGTTTTCTTTCAAAAAAAAAGAAATGAGAAGCGAAATCTATCGATGGTATAATGATTTACGAGAATCCTGGGGATTAGAAAAGTTAGGTGATGTTCCAGAAGAAATAGAAGATGTTCTTCCTGCTTATTTTACATTTAGTACTGAAAAAACTAAAAGTGCTTGTGGTAAGTTAGAAGAGAGCATCTCGCTTATTGAAAATGAACTTTTAGAACGATATCAAGGCGAAACAGGAAAAATAGTTGTCAATTTTTGGTGTAATTTACGAAAATTGGAGAGTAGTGATTCTTCTATAGTTATTCTTGCTCATTCAATAAGTGAAGATTTTGCAGGTGCACTAGCTGTATTACCGTATCCTGAAAATTCTGTTCAAACAGCACTTATAACTTCTTTTTTTGTATTACCAGAATTTAGAGGACTTGGGATTGGGAAAAATTTGCTTGATCGTTGTTGTGATAAGCTTATAGATTCTGGTATTCGGTATGTATTATTGCCTAATTTAGCTATATCAGATTCCTTTTACCCGGCTTTAAAACGAAGCGGGTTTCTGCAAAATAGCGGTAACTTTATCGCAGATTTATCTAGTAAATCTACGAATTATTAATTTTATAAGACACAAAACAACAAAGAGGCCAAGGAGTTTTTTATGGCATCATCGAATATTGATTCGTATCAAGAAGAACGTTTTGTGGAATTGCTTAAAGAAGCAGTTGTCCAGGTAAAAACAGAAGAAGACCCTATTATTTTAAGCAATTATAAAAAATTGTTTCAAAAAAATGTTCCAATCACATTGCGTGCTTGGGTTTCTGCATATCTTGCTAAATCTATGTTGCAAGCTGGAAACAAAGGGGGACGATTACGTCGTAACGATCACGCAAAAAGTAATAGAAAATTTGACAGAAATAATAAGAAAGAAAATAGCAAGAATTTTAATGCTTCTAATCCAGCCCCGTCACCTCGTATTGTGATTGATCCTGCTGTTTCAGAAACTATTTTCTTTAGCGTAGGTCGTAATAGAGGTGTTTACCCACGTGATTTAGTAGGGCTAATTGCTAATACTGTACATATAGATCGAGACAGAATTGGAGATATTCGGGTTTTAGACAACTATTCCTTCGTTCAAGTTTATGCTGAGGACGCTCCTAAAATAATAGAAACTATTAATGATTTAGAATATCGTAATAGGCGTCTAACAGTAAGTTTTTCTCGAAAAAAAGGTGAAAAAGTAGAAGACGAACAGGATGCAACAGTTTTAGCGTCTAATAAATCAGCAGATCTTTAATTTTTAAGGATTATATGAATATAGAAACGATTGTTACAGGACCTATTCAAGTAAACACCTATTTTGTACCAGTAAAAGTTGCTGGTACATTAGTTTTGGTCATAGTAGATCCTGGTGGTGATTCGGATTTAATTTTTGATCAAATAAAAAAGTTAAAATTAAATCCGATTGCTATTGTTCTTACACATGGTCATTTTGATCACCTCGGAGCAGTTCCGGCTTTAAAAGATGCTTTTCCAGACATTCAAATTGGGATTCACAAAGATGATAGTTTTTACTTAGGTAAAAATGCTTATGAAGAACATTATTCCGATTTTTTTGCGATGGGAGCTGGTGAAATTGTTAGACAACTGCAGGAACAATATCCTGAATTACCAAAGCCTGATTTTTTCCTCGAAGATGAAAAGGAAATTGCTCTAATGCCTGGTTGGAAAGTGTTACATACTCCTGGTCATAGTGCAGGCTCTGTCTGTTTATATAATCAAGAACAAGCAACTCTGTTTTCTGGTGATACCATGTTTTTGCAATCTTGTGGTCGAACTGATTTACATGGTGGAGATGCTTACCAGATGCAATGTAGTCTTCAAAAATTGCTCTTATTACCACCTTTTGTTAAAGTGCGTCCTGGGCATGGAGGTGCAACAAGTATAGGTAGTGAGCAACGAAATTATGCCTTTTAATAAAATATTGATTAACGTTGAAGTGGTGTATAAATAATGAAGCGTATTATAAAAGATAGTTATTTATATGTAGTTCTTATATGTTTTGGAATAGGATTATTTGTTTCCTGTTCTCATAAAACAAAAGCAGAGATTTCTCCACTTATTCTTGAGCCTCAAATGGTTCAAACAACAGAGAAAAACCAAAACTCTATAATAAAAAAACCTGGGCGAAACTTTCAATCTGTACATGTAGGAGGGACTGTAGTATTACTTTTAGGGTATGGCTATAATTCCGAAGATGTGATTCTGGATGTAAAAGACGAAATTAAAAAAAACTTTGGATTATCAGAAGAAGATGGTAGCTTATATTGTTTGCAATTTCCTGGTGATTTTATGGTTGGAAGTAATGGTTCTATTAGTTTGCTTTCAAAAAAACTAGAGAACAGAGATATAGCAGCATTACTTATTTTAGGAGCACCACCAGGTACTCATAAACAGCTTGCCGAATTACAAGATGAAGATTGTTCTTATCCTGTATTTTCACTTTTTTCTCAAGATGATATTCTTGGGACAGAAGCTGGATCAACAATTGTGTTTGACATACCTTCTTCGAGAAATAATATGTTTTCAGAAGAAGAAACGGTTGTTTTTGAGGGAGATATTTGTGATGTTATTCTTCCTCTTATTGCAGGTGTTCTACAAGGTTGGAAAAGTTTTAGAAATAATGATTATCGTCTATACGTTTCCGATCAAATATTGTCAAATAGTGGGTATACCGTTGTTCAGTATATTGATCCAGAAACCGGAATCAAATCTGAAAATCATTATATATTAATACAAAAGGGGTACTAGAAATGAATGGGCTGGTTCAATTTGAATCAACACTAATAGGAAGTAAGAATGCTGTTGCTGAACTTTCTAAATGTTCTGACGCAACACTTTTAGTTGTTTCTGATTCTCATGGAGAGAAAGATATTCTAGAGCAGATTCTTCTAGAATTTGGAGCTGATAGTGATGTGCTAGTTTTTTGTGGTGATGGGTTTTATGATGTAATGGAGCTTATAGAAGAGGCCTATACAAATGAAAAATTGCGTGCTTGTTTACCTCCTGTTATTGCTTGTGTTCAAGGGAATGGAGATATTTCTTCAAAAACTATCAAAATTCCAGAGAATAAAATAACAAAAGATTCGATTACAGGTTTTCGAGAATATTCAATAAAAAAAGAACTAGCTTTTACAGTTGCAGGCCGTGTAGTTTTCTTGGTTCATGGTAATAGGCACTGTGTAGATTCAGGAGTTGAAATGTTGTCATCTGCAGCTTTTTCGGCAGATGCTGATCTTGTTTTTTTTGGCCATACGCATAGACGTTTTAGAGATGATATAGGAGGAACACTTTTTTTAAATCCTGGTAGTATTGCTCGGCCAAGAGGGGGTCAAGAAGCCTCTTTTTCGATTGTTTCTTTTCCTGGTGAAAACGAACGATACGATGTAGAGTCTTTTTGTATTACTAAAAATGTATTTGGAAATTGTGAATTTATACCTTTAGGTTTAATTTAATTTTGTTATACTCTTGTAGTCTGTCCTTGTTTTTTGATATAATCCCTTAATTTTAACATTTATTTTTGCTAATAAATTTGAGGAGTAATCAAATGAGTTCTAATGATATTCTTGGACCTTCAGACCGTCCAAAATTATCTCGTTGGATACCGTTAAGTATTCAGCATGTATTTGCCATGTTTGGTGCAACTATTATGGTTCCACTATTAACAGGGTTAAATCCTTCTACAGCGTTGTTTTCTGCGGGGACAGGTACATTAATTTATATTTTAATAACCGGTGCAAAGGTTCCCGCCTTTTTAGGTTCATCTTTTGCTTTTATACCAGCTATAATTGCTATTTCCAAAGTGTACGGCATGCCCTACGCTATGGGAGGTGCTTTTTGTGCTGGTATTTTTTATGCCATAGTAGCTGGTATAATAAAAATATCTGGAAAAGGTTGGATTGATAAAGCTCTTCCTCCTGTTGTAATCGGATCTGTAATTATTGTAATAGGCTTAAATCTTGCTCCTGTAGCTATGGGGTCAGCAATGTATAATGCAGCTGGTGATTATTCCTTGGTCTATTTTTCTATTTCTGCGGTTACACTTTGTTCTGCAATCTTTGCAAATATTTTCTTAAAAGGGTTTTTTGAAACAATTAGTATTCTTATTGGTCTTGTAACAGGTTATGTATTTACCCTTGTTATGGGATGTTTTTTTCCTTCTTATGCTATAATTGATTTTTCAGTTGTTCAGAATGCTCATTGGTTTGGATTACCTTTTTTGCAATTAAACGAAGCTGGAGTATATGCTTGGACGGCTCCTAGATTTGCTTTTGGGCCGATACTAACATTTGTTATTGTTTCTTTAGCTACTATTTGTGAACATTTAGGCGATACTCTTGTAACGTCTAAGGTCGTTGGAAAAGATTTTTATAAAAATCCAGGACTACACAGAACTTTGTTAGGTGATGGACTTGCAACTGCATGGGCTGCAATGTGGGGTGGTCCGCCAAATACAACATACGGTGAAAATATTGGCGTTATGGCTATTACCAAAGTCTATTCAGTATGGGTAATTGGTGGAGCTGCTGTGTTTGCCTTTTTGCTTTCTTTTATTCAAAAGTTTGGCGCATGTATCCAAACTATTCCGGGTCCAGTAATGGGTGGAATCTCAATGCTTTTGTATGGTCTAATTGCGTCTAGTGGTTTACGAACTATTGTAGAAAGTGGTGTAGATTATAAAGATAATCGAAATCTAATTATTTCGTCTGTAATTATGGTTATTGGTATTGGTGGCGGTATGTTGCAGTTTTCTGCTGGTGATAATTTTACATTTTCACTTGGTGGAGTAGCTTTTGCAACAGTAATTGGGATTATTCTAAATCTTGTATTGCCTAAATCAAAAGAATATCTCGAAAAAGAAGCTGCTGTAGAAAAAGTAGAAGAGAGAGAGTTATAGTATATAGTTCTTGGCTGTGTTTTTAGTAGTTATATAGACTATGTAAATTATAATTTTTCTTGTCTTAATTTTTTTAAATTAGAGTGACGTTTTTTATTTTGAAGGCGTCGCTCTTTTGCTTTTTTTGATGGTTTTGTTCGTTTTCTTTTTGGTTTTATATAGGCGTTTTGGATAATCTTTTCTTCGAGTGTTCGAATTGCAATGGCGCGATTTTTTTCTTGTGAGCGTTCTTCTTGCACATAGGTAAAAAATTCGTTGTCAGAATTAATATTTTTTTTTAGTTTTATACGTAATTGTTGTATTTCTGGTTTTGTGAGTCCTAAAACTGCTTCTATGGGCACAAATATATGAACTTTTGTATTTACTTTGTTTACATTTTGCCCCCCTGGCCCACTTGAGCGAGAAAACAAAAAGCGGGCAGAGTTTTCGATAGAAGTTTTTAAAAGATGTTTATTCATATAAATACTTTACCATTTTTACATTGTGTTGTAAAATCGCCTTTCTATGGGTATCAAACAAAAAATTTTACATATTCGAGAGAATACATCCGTTTTCAAGGGTAGAACAATTCATGACTTTGCAATGATAACATTGGGCTCTTTCCTGACGGTGATTGGAGCTCATTTTTTTAAATTTCCAAACAATTTTTCATTTGGAGGTGTTACGGGGCTTTCTGTTATGATTGGGTATGTATCTACATTAAGTCCAGGGCAGGCTAATGTTATTATTAATGTTTTTTTGCTTCTAGTAGGATTTGTTACCCTTGGAAAAAGTTTTGGTCTGAAAACAATATATGCAACAATTGTTATTTCTGTTGGTCTTTCTCTTTTGGATATATTTTATCCTGTTATTACACCTTTGACAGGAGAACCTTTCTTAGAATTACTATATGCAGTTGCCTTGCCAGGTATTGGGGCTGCGATTCTTTTTCAGGTGAATTCTTCTGGTGGCGGAACTGATATTATTGCCTTGATTCTAAAAAAATATTTTAGCATTAACATTGGAAATGCACTATTGGTAGCAGATTGTTTTATTGTTATTGCTTCTTATTTTGTTTTTGGTGTAGAAACTTTTTTGCTTTCTACAATGGGTATGTTTACAAAATCACTTGTAGTTGATAATTATGTGTATCGCTTAAACTTATCGAAGGTTTACAATGTTGTTTGTGACGACCCAGAACCAGTTTGTAAATTTATCCAGAAAACTATACATCGTGGGGCAACTATCAGCGAATGTGAAGGAGCGTTTACCCATCAAAAACGTTACAACGTTATGACAGTATTAAAACCTCATCAAGGGAATTTACTTCAAAAATATTTAGATAAAACAGCACCAAACTCATTTATTACTATTACAAATACCAGTGAAATTATTGGAAAAGGTTTTCATCGCTAATTACAAAAGAAATATAATTTTGTTTTTTTCCAACATAAAACGCCTTTAATATTTATATTAAATTTTATATACTTGTTTTTGAACGGAGGTTCTCATGAAAGTTTTGGTTATTGGTGGTGCCGGATATATAGGTAGCCATGTTGTAAAAGAATTAATGGCAAATGGACATACTGTTACAGTCTTTGATAATTTATCTTCAGGGTTACGTCAAAATTTGTTCTCTGCTAATGAATTTATATATGGAAACATTTTGTTAAAAGACAATCTTGATGAAGCTTTTTCCAAAGGGTTTGATGCATTTATTCACTTGGCAGCATTTAAGGCAGCTGGTGAATCTATGATTATTCCAGAAAAATATTCAGAAAATAATATTACTGGAACTCTTAATATCTTGAATTCGGCAACAGCTCATGGTTGTAAAAATATGGTTTTTTCATCTAGCGCAGCTGTTTTTGGAACCCCGGAATATTCGCCTATTGATGAAAAACATTCTACAAATCCTATAAACTATTATGGTTTTACTAAATTAGAAATTGAGCGATTTATGGCCTGGTATGATCAATTAAAAGGATTAAAATTTGCAGCTTTACGCTATTTTAATGCAGCAGGTTATGATCCAGAAGGTGTACTATGTGGATTAGAACAAAATCCTGCAAACTTGCTCCCTGTTATTATGGAAGTAGCTTGTGGGAAACGAGATCAAATAAAAGTGTTTGGAAATGATTATGATACACGAGATGGAACGTGCATACGTGATTATATTCATGTTTCTGACCTTGCAAGTGCACATGTAAAAGCTCTTGAGTATATTTCGAAAGAAAATAAAAGTCTTACAGTTAATCTTGGAACAGGGCAGGGGGTAACTGTAACAGAGATGATAGAAAGTGCACGCAAAATAACAGGTAAAAAAATACCTGCCGAATATGTTGGACGACGAGAAGGAGATCCTGCAGCGCTAACAGCAAAAAGCGATCTAGCCCATAAAAAACTTAATTGGATGCCAAAATATTCCGATGTAGATACCTTGATTGAAACTACCTGGAAAGCTTATAAGGCAAATATGTAATGAACATAGATACAGTAACAAAATACATAGATAATGCTACAGATGATATTGTTGAATTAGAAACAAATTTAAACAGAGTAAAAGCTCTTGCCCCAGAGAGTGGTGGTGATGGTGAGGCTGAAAAATGTAAAGCTCTTGAAAAATGGCTTACACAGCATGGAATTTCTCATTTTGAGCGATTTGATGCGCCTGATTCACGTGTATCGGCTGGTATACGGCCAAACTTAGTTGCAACCATCGAAGGTGAAAATACAGATTTTTCAATTTGGGTTATGGCTCATTTAGATGTTGTTCCTTCTGGAAATTTAGAGGATTGGAATACAGATCCTTGGACGGTTGTTCGAGATGGAGATAAACTTTATGGGCGTGGTGTAGAAGATAATCAACAGGGATTGTGTTCGGCTGTCTTTGCAGCTCTTGCTTTTGTTAGTTCTGGTATAAAACCGGCTCATACAGTGAAACTCCTTTTCGTTGCTGATGAAGAATATGGATCTGCTATGGGAATCCAGTATTTACTTCGTGAACATACTCTTTTTAACAAACGTGATTATATACTTATTCCTGATGGTGGTGATAAAAAAGGCTTAACCGTAGAAGTTGCAGAAAAAAATATTTTGTGGTTAAAACTTACTGTAAAGGGAAAACAGAGTCATGGTTCTATGCCTGATGAAGGAAATAATGCGATGATTGCTGGTTGCGATCTTGCATTACGCTTAAACGATATGGAGAATAAGTTTACCAAAAAAGATAAAATGTTTTCTCCAGATTACTCAACTTTTCAACCTACAAAAAAAGAAAACAATGTCGAAACTGTGAATATTATTCCAGGACAAGATGTCTTTTACATGGATTGTAGAATCCTACCTTGTTATACTTTAGATATGATTCGCGAAGAAGTTAATGAGCGTATTACTCAGGTAGAAAAAAAATATGGAGTGTCAATAAAAGCAGAAGAATTGCAAGCAGAAAGCTCCCCAGCAACTCCGGTAACGGCTCCTGTCGTTGTTAGTTTATGTAAAGCTATTGAGGATATTACTCATGAAAAAGCAAAAACAGTTGGTATTGGTGGTGGAACTGTAGCTTCATATTTGCGAAATGCTGGTTTTGATGCTGTTGTTTGGAGTACGCTTGATGAAACAATGCACCAGCCTAATGAATATTGTAAGATAGAAAATTTAAAACAAGACGCAAAAATTTTAGCATCGTTGTTCTTACAAAAATAAAAATGCGAACAGGGAAAATATATTTTATTTAATTTTAGGAGGAAATATGAGAAAAGGAAGAGTCGTAATTTTATTATTAGCGAGTGTATTGGTCTTTGCAAGTTGTGCTACAAAAGTAAGTCGAATAGACGAAGATTCTGTTACTGATTTAAGTGGTTATTGGAATGATATTGATGTTAGAACTGTCGCTGACGATTTAGTAACAAAGTGTGTAAATGCTCCAGCTATTTCAAATTTTATAGCAGAGAATGGTAGGTTACCTGTTGTTATTGTAGGCCGTTTTAGAAATCAGAGTGATGAGCATATTGATACTTCTATTCTTGCCAAAAAGTTTGAAGCAGCTCTTATAAATAGTGGTAAGGTTGACTTTGTTGCAAGTTCAGATGAACGAGCTGATATCAGGGCAGAACGAGAAGATCAACAAACTCAAGCAAGTGAAGAAACTGCAAAAAGTTTAGCAAATGAAACGGGAGCAGATTTTATGCTTCTGGGTTCTGTAAAAACTATTGTTGACTCATCTGGCAAGGAATCAATTCGCACTTATTATGTAGATGCCCAATTAGTTAATATAGAGACTAATCGTAAAATGTGGGTGGAATCAAATTCTGAAATTAAAAAATATATAAAACGTGCCTCAACTCGTTTCTAAAAAAGGGAAGAAAATGAAACAATTAAAGACATTGTTAAGTGTCATAAATGTTTCGATGTTATTTATTGCTACATCTTGTGCGACTTTCCGTGATTATAGCAATGTAGAAAACCAAATTGCTATGGGAGATTATGAAAATGCGAGTGCAACGCTTGTAGCAGAAAAAAATGAGTTATATAGTAAACAAGATGCAGTTTTATATCATCTTGATTTAGGACTTCTTTCTCATTATGCAAATGATTGGTATACCTCTAATGAGAATTTAGAAAGTGCTGAATTAGCGATAGAGGAATATTCTGCAAAAAGTATTTCTCAAGCGATAACTTCTAGTCTTGTAAATGATAATACAAAAGATTATGCTGGCGATGATTATGAAGATTTGTATACTAATTTGTTTAAATCTCTAAACTATGTTCATCTAGGGGAATATGATGAGGCACTGGTAGAGATACGTCGCTTTGATAATAAAGTAAAACTTCTATCAGAAAAATATGGAGAAGCTATTACAAAAGCTAAAAAAAGTGCTTTATCCTATGATGTCGCCTCTACTGGAGAATTTTCAGGAAAAGTCAATTTCCATGATTCCGCATTCTCGAGATATCTTAGTATGATTTTATATCGAGATTCTGGTGACGTTGATAATGCCCGTGTCGATGCAAAGTATCTTGATGATGCTTTTTTAACACAGAAACAAATATATACTTTTCCAAAGCCACAATCTATTACACATGAATTAGAAGAGGTTCCTGCTGGTTTTGTTCGTGTTAATTTTCTAAGCAATTCTGGTTTAGCTCCTGTCAAAGAAGCGTTATCGTATGAAGTTTATTCTGAAGATACTTTATTAAAGTTTCAGATTCCTGTAATGAAAAAAAGACCTGACGAAGTGGCTGCTGTTAAAGTAGCACTTTCAGATTCTGAAGGAAATCCTCTAGAGACGATAGAACTTGAAAAACTTGAAAGTATTGAAAATATTGCAATGGATACATTTTCACAAAAACAAAGTTTAATATATTTAAAGACTTTTGTTCGTGCAGCAGCCAAAGCGATAACTGCGCAAGCAGTCAATAAAGAAGCAGAAAATTCTGAATTTGCTTCTTTAATTAATATAGTTACAAAAGTTTCTATAGCGGCTTCTGAACAAGCAGATTTGAGGACTTCACATTTTTTTCCTGCAAATGTATGGTGTGGTGGGATAACTGTTCCGGAAGGTAATTATTCAATAGTTGTTTCTTATTTGGATGTACTGGGGTCAGTTGTTGCAATTAAAAATTATAATGTTTCTGCAAAAGCAGGACAGCCTAATATAGTGGAGAGTATATGCGTAAAATAAAAGTTTTAAAGAGTATTATGTTTTTTTTGGGTGTTTTTTTGCTAGCATCTTGTGCTTCAAATAAAGCCTCAAAGGTATCCAATAACAAGTATACAAATTCTAAAGAAGCCCCGATATGGGTTTCTAACGTAAATGCAACGTATCCTGATTTCCAATGGCTTGCTGCTGTTGGATATGAAACAAATCGTGCTGCTGCAGAAAAAAATGCTTTGGCAGAGCTTAGTAAAATAATAAAACAGCATATTGATTCTGAAGCTACTTTAAAGCAAACAGATACGAGAATAGATACTAAGAATGATACAGAGTCTACATTAGTGCAAGAATATACCACCAATGTAAAAACATCTTCTGTAATAGATGAGATTAATGGAATGGCAATCCAAGAAGTTTGGACAGACTCTGATGGATCGGTCTACGCTGTTGCAACTATTAACCGAACTGTTACCGGTCTTTATTATTCAGATAAAATTAAACAGTACAATGATGTAATCATGTCAGAAATCGCAAATGCAAAAAAACAGACAGCTAGTTTATTAACTGTAAAGGCTCTTTTACACGCAGTCTCTTTAGCTACTGAAAACAGTACTTTTATAGATATACTTTCTGTTGTTAATCCGATGCAGTATAAGTTAGTTCAACTAGACTATGAAAGTGTTCAAGCTGTTGAGCTTCTTGCAAAACAAGAGATTCAAAAAATTACAATTGGGATTTCTGTAGAGGGCGATGTTTCTGGCCGTATTACACAAGCTTTTTCAAAAGAATTATCAGATGCAGGCTTCAATACGAAGGTAATCACAGATCTTTCTAAGAAAGAAAGTAATAATCTGCAATACTATTTAAAAGCAATTACATCTATAGAACCAATTGATATGAATGCATCGAATGATTATAAATATGTGCGATATGTTATAAATACAAATTTAATTGATTCTTCATCTGATAAGAGTATTATGTCGTATTCTATGAATGGGCGAGAAGCAAAAATGAGTGTTTCAGAGGCACAACAGAAAGCTTTACGCAGTATAGAACAAGATATTGCTAGTAAATATTCTAAAGAATTTTTTGGAATGTTAAAAAACAATTAATTGATATAAATACTGCGATATGCAGTTTTGCTTATCGTAGTATTTAAAAATTATATGTAGCAGAAACTTCTGTTACTATATTTTCTAATGGATTAGTAATATCTGGGATTCCAGAACTTATAGTGGCAGTAAAGTTTTTTGTTACTGTTCCATATAAACTTGCTGAAACATAATTAGTAGTTGTTTTTTGAGAAGAGGAATAATCCATTGCAAATAAATAAGAAATGTTTGTTGTTATAAAATCATTTATTTTATAGTTAATGTATGTGTATGCATTAATGTTTTTTGCATAAGGATACCAGAGTTCTTCTGTTTTTAAGATTAATTGTTGATCTTTTCCTGTGTTATAGTTTGTAAATGTCCAATATTTTTGTAGTCCTCCAGAAATTGCCCAACTATCTTCTGTTTCTTCTGTTGTGTCGTAAATAGTTATTGTACTGCAAAGGGTGTAATCTGCCAGAAGGTTTCCGTCAAAGCCAACATATATTTGGGATTCGTCAAAGTCATTATTTATAAGATATCCTATTTCAAAACTTTCTAATTGTTTTGTGTATGGGGTAAAAAATAATCGACCACCATAACGTGTATCTGGGTATAAGTCATTAGTTGCGTAGTTTTTCATAGGGATAACCACAAGTGGTTCAATACTAAGAAAATCTGGTAATATAGAAATGGAGCCAGACATCATCCATTGTGTATAAGTTCTTGATATTGATGAATCCGTAATTTCCGGCTCAGCGCCAAAAACAATGTCTCCTGCATTATAAATCTGTCCATATCCCCAAGAAAGTGGCATTTTACCAATACTTAAGCGTAAGGTATTGTTATTAATTGGTATTCGTGTTTTTAAGTAGGCTTTATCTAATGTTAAAATTCCATCATCTACTGTGGATTCAGTATAAGAAGCCGTTATGTACCCTTTTGTAGAGTCTGTGCTACTAGAAATAGAGACTTCTGTTGTTCCTGTTGCTTTTGTTGGTTTAAATCCCAAAAAGAAAGTATTTAAAATAATATTTCCATTTATATCTGTATTTAAAGAGAAAATAAGTGCTGCAAATAAAAAAATAACTATAGCTATAATATATCTGTTAAGATGAAAAAGTTTAAAATTGCCCATGTTTTATTAAATCCTTACTATATAACAGCAACGCGTTCATCTATCTCATAGCTAGGTAATGAACAGTCTATAATAGTCGTGCTTTCGTTTTTAAATAATCTGTTATTAGCAACGGTAAGCCCTAAGATAGAAGCTGTTGTAATTTTTTCGTTATGAAAAATAGATACTACTTGCCATTGTAATAAAAGCAGAAATATGACATCCACTTCGCGTTATAGATGGAATTCTAAAGCCTATATCAAGATCTTCATAGAATGAAAAAAAGTCGATTCCATATGTTGTAAAATACCAAAAAAACTCCTAGAAAAATTTATTATTTTCGTTCTTCTTCTTGGATTTGTCCATCTTTTAAGTAAATGATACGAGAACAATGGTCTTTTACCTGTTGATCATGAGTAGAGAATATAAAAGTTGTTCCATGCTTTTGATTTAATGTTTTCATTAAATCAAGAATTTTTAAGGAAGTTTTAGAATCTAGATTTGCAGTAGGTTCATCAGCTAAAATTACAGCTGGTTTCTTTACCAATGCTCGAGCAATAGAAACTCGCTGTTGTTGACCTCCAGAGAGTTGATTTGGTTTTCGGTGTTGCATTCCATCGAGTCCAACTTCGATAAGAATATCGGAAGCCATTTTTTTTATTTCCATGCGGGAATACTTATTGAGCAAATTTAATGCTAGTTCAACATTTTCTTGTGCGCTAAGGACTGGTATAAGGTTGTAATTTTGAAAAATAAATCCTATCTTTTCTTTTCTTAATTTATTTTTGTTGCGATCAGTCATCTGGGCAACATTTTCATTATCAATAAAAATATTGCCAGAAGTAATAGAATCCAAACAACCTATAAGATTTAACATTGTTGTTTTCCCTGATCCAGAAGGTCCTGCAATAGCAGTAAATTCACCATCTTGAATTTCGGTAGAGACTCCAGCGAGCGCATGCACAATGGATAAGTCTTGCTCGACTTTTCCTTCTGCTTTATGTTGTTTTTTATTTTTACGCTGAGCTTCTCCTGTTGGTAGGTAAGTTTTAACTATGTTATCTATCTTAACCATTTTAACGCTCCTGTATCTTTTTATTGACTTTGAATTGATGTATTTTTTACGATAACATCATGACTAGAACCTTCTTGTATCGATGCTTGTGAAATAAGGGTAATTTTGGCATTTGCTTGAAGTTCTGGGATAGTTAGACAACCGCAGTTGCACATTGTGTGTCGAATTTTACTCATGCTTAATGTAACGTTATCATGAAGAGAACCTGCATAGGGAACATAAGAATCAACTCCTTCTTCAAAGCTCATTTTTTTATCCCCTCCTAAATCATAACGTTGCCAGTTTCTAGCTCTGTTTGATCCTTCTCCCCAATATTCTTTTACATAATTGCCATTTACAATTAATCTGTTAGTTGGGCTTTCATCAAATCGTGCAAAATAGCGCCCTAGCATACAGAAGTCAGCACCCATAGCTAGTGCGAGTGTCATGTGATAATCGTGCACAATTCCACCGTCAGAACAGATAGGAATATATATTCCTGTTTTTTTATAATATTCATCACGTGCGTTTGCGACTTCAATAGTTGCTGTTGCTTGGCCTCTTCCTATTCCTTTTTGTTCTCGAGTAATACAAATAGAACCTCCGCCAATACCAATTTTAATAAAATCTGCACCTGCTTTTGCTAGAAAATCAAAGCCTTCTTTGTCAACAACATTTCCAGCTCCTACGCGAATATCGTCTCCGAATTTTTCGTGTATTTCTTTTAGTGCAATAGCTTGCCATTCAGAAAAACCTTCAGATGAGTCGAGGCATAATACGTCTACACCTGCAGCTAGTAATGCAGGAACTCTATCCATATAATCACGAGTGTTAATGCCTGCTCCTACAATGTAACTGTGTTTTTCATCGAGTAATTCGAGAGGGTGTTCTTCATGACTTGCATAATCTTTTCGAAATACCATGGATACAAGGTTGTTGTTATTATCAATAATAGGAAGTTGATTTAATTTGTGTTTCCAAATTAGTTCGTTTGCTTCACTTAATGTAATTTTATCTTTTCCAGTGATTAAATCTGCAAATGGAGTCATGTAATCTTTTACAAGGGCGTCTGGACCTGCGTGTGAAATACGAAAATCTCGACCAGTGAGTATGCCAACTAATTTTCCTGTCGAAGTCCCATCTTCTGTCACCGCCAGTGTTGAATGACCCGTTTTTTGAGTAATCTTCAGAGCTTCTCCAAGAGTTGCATCCGGTTTTATGTTAGAATCTGAGTTTACAAACCCTGCTTTGTATCGTTTTACTCTGGTTATCATCGCTGCTTGATTTTCGATAGATTGACTTCCGTAAATAAAAGATATTCCACCTTCTTTTGCAAGAGCTATAGCCATGTTGTCATCTGAGACAGATTGCATAACAGCAGAAACTAGTGGAATATTTGCAGTTAGCGAAGGGGTCTCTCCTTTTTTAAATTTTACAATAGGGGTTTTCAAACTAACGTTTGAAGGAATGCACTGTGTTGATGAATATCCTGGAACAAGAAGGTATTCTGCAAAAGTATGAGATGGTTTTTCAAAGAAATAAGCCATTAATCGCTCCTGATAATGAAAAATAATAAATTTAATTGCCTTAGTATAATGTAAACAACGAAGTCGGTAAAGGCTGTGTTGTAAAGGTTAGTATACAAATTTTCTTTAATTAAAATGCAGCTGGAACTAATCCTAGTCCGTCTGTTTCATTAAACCCGTACATAATGTTCATGTTTTGAATTGCTTGTCCACTTGCACCTTTTACAGTGTTATCAAGGACTGAAATTAATTGTAGCATTGTATTATTATGCACTAAATGTACTGAAATATCGCAAAAATTAGTTCCTCGAACATTTTTAGTTTTAGGAGTTTCTCCTATAGGAAGTATACGTACAAAAGGTTCATTTTTGAAAAAATCAGTATATATGTTGTGAAAAACGTTTATGAGCTCTTCTGTATTTGAAGTTTCTAAACGATCCTGTATATCAGATTTTAAAGGTGCATAAATGTCACTAATAATCCCACGACTCATTGGTAAAAGGTGTGGTGTAAAAATTACACCATAGTTTCTTCCACTTGCAGAAGTTAAATTGTGTTCGATTTCAGGTTGATGACGATGTGCTCCAATATTATAAGCACTACAACTTTCTGAACATTCAGAAGCATTATTTGTCATAGAAGGCTTTCTTCCTGCTCCTGTGGTACCACTTTTACTGTCAATAATAATAGGGTCTTGGTTAATTAAATCGTTTTTTAACACCGGCAATAAAGCAAGGGTTGCTGATGTTACATAACATCCAGGATTGCCAATAACTCGCGCGTCTTTAATTTTTCTTCTATTTAATTCTGGAAGCCCATAAACGCTTTCTTTGTGTACTTCGGGATATTCCCAGTCTTTTTTGTACCATTTTTTAAAGGTGGTTTCATCTTGATCAAATCTAAAATCTGCAGAGAGGTCAATAAGTTTTTTGTGTTCGTTAATACAACGATTGGCATATTTTTCGGCTAAGCCATGTGGTAGAGCTGTAAATACAATGTCTGATTCTGTCACTGCAGTATCGGCATCAACGAGAATCCCTGAGCCTTTGCAGTTTTTCCCGCTAACATAGTTTGTTCCAAAGAAACCACGAAGATTTGGATATATGTCCGTAATATTTTGGCCTTCAAAACTTACAGAACTTACAGTAATTTTTTCTATTTGAGGATGGGCTAACAAAAGACGTACTAATTCAATCCCTGCATAACCTGTTGCTCCAATAACACCTGCTTTAATCATTTTTATTCCTGCCATGTAATAACAATATAATAGCTATAATAATATCATTTTTATATAAGGGAGGGCAAGTATAACAAAATATTTAGTAACTTTTATCTGGAGTAATAATACAATCTATGGTTATTTTTAATTTAGTAGAGAGGTCTTGAATAGATTCTTTTGAAATTTGTTTAATTCCTCTTGGAATAGGATGGGGTTCTGCATCTCCAATAAGAATAACTTTTTTTTGAGCGGTTGGATCCCATGGATAATAAATCATTGAGGCATATAGAGCTTCATAAACAGCTTCTGGGATATCTCCACCTATTAATGTTCCTTTTTTTATACGCATTTTTTTTAGAGTAGAAAAGAAAACATCGCTATCAGTGGTAAATTTATTCAAACGAACAGGTAATCCATCTAATAAAAAGTTATCTCCATAATCGCGATACCATAATAATCCTAATCGTACATGGCCACATTTTTGTAGAGCTTTTTCTAATTCTGGGATTAAATCTTTTTGTAATGTTCCTATATCATCCCACATGCTGCCTGTAGCATCAATTGCAAAAACTACATCAATATTTTCTTTTGGATTTATTTCGTTAAAGGATGTTATAACATCTTTTACAATGGTTTCGGGGCCTCGTGAATAAATCATCATGCCCGTTGAAATTTCTTTAAAAGCGTTTGAAGCTGTTTCGCTATAGTTATTAGTTAATGCGACTTTGTCTTCTTTTGGAGTATTTGTTGGTTTTGTTTTTTTTTGGATAGGTTTGTCAAAATCAAACATATAAGGATTGTCAAAATACTCTCCCGTATAATCGGCGTTTTTTTTCTCAAAAGAACGAATGTTTATAAAAGTCCCCATTCCAATCTTGGTTGTGCCGTTTCGAGTCCAAGAATATCCCCAGATTAGGGTATTTGGAATGTAAATATGAAAAGCAGTTCCAAACTGGCTATCTGGTTCAGGAGTAGAATCTATTAAACTGTATTTTGAGTATTCAGAAGAAAGAAATTCTCCATTTAGAATTCGTTTTTCATCCCCGTTGAATTTGTTCCATTCTGTTGCTCGATAAGAATAATTATCGGCAACCCCATTTGGATCTTTTGTTGTTTCGGTGAGAAGGATTGATTTTATATCATTATTTGCATTCACATACAGATGATAGCCCTCATTTTTATCTTGTTCTAATCTAATATCCTGTAAGGAAATATTGAGGTCAACTGAAAAAACAGAAAGAGTTAAAGTTGTTACAAAAAAGAAAGTTATATATTTTTTTGTTTGTATCATATTTATGTATCGGTACGTTCTCTTTTAAAGGAAAGTTCTTGTGGTATATTTTTTAAACAACTTATGGTATACTTAAAAAAATTATGAGCAAAAAAGATAATTTTTCTAATACAACTTCCTTTAGTCCTGTCGAACTCGATGAATTTTATACATCTAAAGAAATTTCTCTAATGGCTAAAGGCTCAACAACATCACTTGTCGTCTTAACTGAACGAGAACAACAGATAGTAAACACTATGTTTGATCATTTAAAAACTGTTGCTCCTGATGTGCTTGTTGTTCTTGCAGATAGAATTGCAGATTTAGAACGCTTAACGGCGAATATTGCTCATTTTCCATCTCTTTTTCAAACACAAGTTATTGATAAAGAGGTAAGAACTCATAAAAGTCTAATAGAATCTTTGCTTTCGCATAGGGTAGGCGATCCTACATTACGTCTTCCTTCTAAAGCAATTTTAGGTAAAGGATTTCTAGTTGCTAAATATCATGCATTTGCGACAATGTCAACAATTGCTGCTGATTGGAAATTTGAAGAGGATTTTATAAAAGAAGTTCGTTCAACTACAATAGAAATATTATTTTCAATCATGGTAGAAGATGTCTATCTAAGTCTTTTAGAAAATACAAATTTGCCAATTATAATTAGAGAGAAGATTGCAAGTGAATTAATATTACTTTGGGAACATCGTAGTGATAAAAATGTTATTGAAATGGCTCCTGTACTCGAAAAAATATGGGTTGCTCGTCGAAAATTAGCACCTGCATTTGGCACAATGGTTGGAACGAGTGAATTGCTTTTACTTTCAATAGAAATGGATGATAATTGGTATCATTTTATTAGTTCCGAATTAGGTAAAAGTGATGTCGCACAGGCTATGGAAGAGATGCTTTTTGGAATTTCCTATGAAGAAATTAAAGTTTTAAAAAATATAATTAAAGAAAAACATGGGGCTGCAATAAGTCGGGAAGAAGCAGCCAAAATTCTTTGCAAATCTTCAGATGATTTTATATTTGCAGATGAGGAAAATGGTGTGTTTGATCCTAGAGATTTATACGCTCAATACTCAGTTAGACGTGATAATGCAAGGGCTCGACGAAGATTATTGTTAGAGGGTCCTCATTATACTTTAGAAGATCATTATATGAGGTTTATATTACAAAAAAAATTTGAGGAGCTTGAAAATGACTAAAAAAGACCGTAGTCCGTATCGCTTTGGTGAAAAACTAAGAAAGGTGAGAGAAAGAAAAGGCTATACTTTAAAAATTGTGGCACAACGAGCTGGGGTCAGCGAAAGTTTAGTTTCTCAAATAGAGAGAAATCGCGTATCTCCTGCAATAGATACTCTTTTATCACTAGCAGATGTATTAGATATTAATCTAGAGTTTTTATTTGAGGAATATAGACGGAATAGACCTGTTCAAATTATTCGTTCAACAGAACGTCGAAAAATGAGAGAAGAAGAAATAAAGTATGAAGAACTTGCAAAACCATCAGAGAATGATGATTTACATTCTTTAGAATCGTATATAATTATAATACCACCAGGAGGTAAAACCCATAGAGGATCTTATGGCCATTTAGGACGTGAATTAGGATTTATTCTTGAAGGTTCCGCCAAATTTATATACGAAACAGAAGAGTATGACTTAGAGGCAGGGGATAGTATTTCTTTTTCTGCAGCTTCTCCACATGTTCTTAGCAATCCTTCAGACTCAATAGTAAGAGCTTTGTGGGTAGTAACGCCACCCCAAAGATTTATATAAAAATATTTTTTTATAGGTTCTTGACTAAATTGCATATTTAGGTGATATTAATAAACCAATACTTACGGGGCACCCGAGGGGAGGTGATTTACACATGGCTCAAATTATGGTTGACGAAAACGAAAACCTTGAAAAAGCAATTAAACGCTTTAAAAGAATGGTTGATAAAGAAGGAATTGTACGTGAATATAAAAAACGTGAATATTTTGAAAAACCTTCAACAATTAGAAACCGTCAGAACAAAACCTTGAAACGAAAATTAATGAAAAAAACACATAAAACCCAGCAAGGTGGTCGTAGTTAATAATTATTTTTGTAATTATAGGAGTTTTGGGAAAACCAAAACTCCTTTTTTTATCTGTGTTCACTATTTCATTGACCAATGGTATATTTATTGCTATTATTTGCACATGAGTGTACTTACTAGTAAAGTCATAGATACCTATTACGAGAAATATCGTGATAAAGAAATAATGTTCTCAAGTGAAGTCACAAAAGCTCTTTATTTAATGCCACGCCAAATTTTTGTAAAGTGTGGAGGAGATCAATGGCCATGTATAATCAACTCTTCTTCTCTTTCATTTGTTAGAATTATAATTGGTACACTTGGAGGTGCATTCAAAAAATTAACTAATTCTAAAAATGAAATTGTTAGCATCCGTTTTTCTTTTTATGAACCAGAAGGGAATGTAGTAAGTTTTTTTGTAAATGCACATATTTCTGAGATTTCAAAATTTAATGGAAATCAAGAATTGGCTTTATTTACTCTTACGTTTTCTCAAAGACCACCGAATGCGCTGATAGAAAGAATTGGACAAATTCTAGAAGCAAATAAGAATTCAAATCGTCGAAAAGAGGAACGTATAATTCTTAATGAAAGTGTAATTAGAAAATTGCAATTAGATAATTCTAAAACTGAATTATATATAGAAAAAGTGCCTAGAAAAAGTATTCTACGAGATATTTCTTTTTCTGGTGCAAAAGTAATAGTGGTTGGAATAGCAAAGTTTTTGCAAGACAAGTCTGTTGTTTTGTCTTTAAATTTTGAAGATCCCCAAGAAAAAATTTTGTTACAAGGTAAAGTTATTAATATACAAAAAATAGATGGAAGAGCAGAGTTAATAACTATATCTATTCACTTTGAAAATCCTTCCTTGCTATATAAAATTAGATTAAGCAACTATTTTTCATCTCTTCTACCTAGACCAAATTCTAATAAAAATGAAGAAACCGAAAATGTTGAACAAAAACCTATAGATGAAGAGAAAAAGACTTTATCAGCTCCATCAATAGAAGCCCATAAGGAATAATAATGAACCCTACAAATCCGTTAAATTCGATAGCTTTTATAACGCTACCAGAAAATTTTAAAATATCGAGAAATTCTTTTAAAATAGATACGACTATTCCCTTGCCGGTTCAACTGGCATCTCCTGATGTCGAGTTTTCTCCTGATCAGTTGACAGAAGAAATGATCTTTGCAGGTATTTTAACAATTTTAGCATATGACCAACATAATAAAAACACTCTTTATTATCGAAGCCTTATAAATACAGCTCGGCCTAATTTAAAAAAAGAACTTACAGAAGCTGCAATTTTAAAAGCGCGCAATGAAGATTTTGATCTTGCAGAAGAAATGTTTACTGCTGTTCGAGGCTTGGATCCAGATGACATTGCTTCTGTTTTAAATATTGCATTGTTTTTTGATCAAAGGGCTGATTCTTATCGTAAATCTGGCCTTATAGATGATGCAGATGCTTATGACGCTGATGCAGAACTTTATTATCAACAAGTTATGGCATCAGATCCTGCTGTTCCAGATGCATTTTTTAATGCTGGATTCTTTTATTTAAAAAAACATAATTTCTTAAAAACAAAAGAATGTTTTGAAACGTATTTGCAACTAGTAGATTCGTTAGAAAAAGCAGATTTGAATAAACAAACTCAATATAAGATTGGCCGAGCTAGAGAAATTGTAAATGATATAAATAATAGAAATCTAGATAATGAGTTATTCAAGGGTGCTTACGATGCTATTAATAGAGGCGAAGAAGAGGAAGCTTTAAAACTCATTCACAAATTTTTAGAAAAAAATCCAAAAGTTTGGAATGCATGGTTTATGCTTGGCTGGGCTTTACGAAAATTGGAACGATGGGATCAAGCAAAAGAAGCTTTCGAACAATGTTTAGTTTGTGGTGGTGATAATGTAGATACGCTAAACGAATTATCAATATGTTTAATAGAATTAGATGATTATGAGAGTGCTTATGCCCATCTTATGAAGGCAATGAAAAAAGAGCCTGAAAATACAAAAGTAATGTCAAATCTTGGAATGTTGTTTTTGAGAGAAGGAAAATACACCGAAGCAGAACATTATTTTAATGCTGTCTTGGCGTTTGATAAAGACGACAAAATTGCATTAGCAGCTCTTGCACAGATAGAAAACATGTAACAACTAAGCTAATAACATCATTATAGTGAGCTTAAATCGATTTTAGAGTTTACAGTGATGTTATTTGCGGAAAACCATCCTTGGGGTACTTCAAGTGCATATCGACACGCATATTGACCAATAATAGGAGCTAGACTATACGGTGTCATGTCATATAGTTCTCTTATTATACCTTTTGAATCTATATAAGCGATAGACAGAGGTAAGGGTGTGTTTTTCATCCAAAAACTTAGATGTATATCTTTTTTATAGACAAAGAGCATTCCTGTTCCATCGGGAATATCTTTTCTATTCATAAATCCATATTCTTTTTCTTCTTCTGTTTTTGCTATTTCAGCAACGAGAGTAATTGTACTCTTGTCAAATCTGGTAATTGTTAATGTTTGCGTTTTTAATTTTGGTGGAGCAGAGCAGCTTGCAAAAGGACTTGTTACTACAAAGAAGATACTGCAAAGTATAAAAAAACGAATATCAAATTTTGTATTTTGTAAATTTTTATTCAACATCTTATATTTCATGATTTTTTGTATCCTTTTGGTGTATGAACTTCTAAAAGTCATCGAGCAAATTCTGTCGTAAAATCTCTGTAGTTGATTTTTCTACAGTGCTCTGATCAAGTAACTCGTTAAAGACAACCATATCAATATATTTTACGCTACAGGGTTGTTCTAATGTAAGGCGTACTGAATCATTTTCCCAAATTGTTCTTTCTGGAGAAAGGCTTTTTGGATCCCCGTATTTGTTAGAAATTGTTGTAAAGATTGAATAGTAATCTAGTTTTGCTGGATTAAAGTTAATGATAATTGTATATAATTTGTCGTTATAAAATTGAAACCAACTGCGTTCTAGCCAAGTACTTCCTGTAGTTTCTATTAAAGTTTTGTTTTCAGAAGGTAAAAGAGAAACATCTCTATCTCCTCGATATCCAAAAAAAGCATCGTTTTCTAAAGCTTGTTTTGTTTCTTCTATTGTCATACCAAGATGAATTAGGCGATAGCCATCTGGTAAGTTATTTGAGCTTCCCATATCTTGAGACCAAGCTGGTATACTTAAAATAAAAAATGAGAAAATATAAAATAATACAGTATACTTTTTTAGTAGTTTAATTTTTTTTATCATTTATTTTTTTTTGTTGGTTACGATAAAAAGTTGCAGTGCGGATAAGTTCATCACAATCCTTAATGAATATTTTATTGTTAATAATTTTAATTAATGGATTTTCTAGAAAAGAGACAAATGCTGCGGCTTGTGATTCCTTGGGAATTCCACACATAGTAGCTAAATCATAAATAGTAAGATCAAATTGGTGGCTCTTTTCTTTTCCGGTATATAGACCTTCCTTTTCTATTTGTAAGGCTAACATGTCCATAAGTTTCTGGTTGGGATCTTTTAGCAGTGTGTTTGTTAATTGTCGTGACATTGTCCATAAGCGTTTTGCGAGTGTTGTAGTTAATCTGGCAATTAGTTGAGGTTGACTTTGTACCATAATATCAAAGTTATTTCTATTTATAACCATAAGATTGCAATCTTCGTGAGCAATAGCACTTGCAGATCGAGGTTTGTTCTCGAGTAATGCCATTTCTCCAAAAAAATCTCCTTTTTCAAGAACGGCTAGAATAATTTCGTTGTCGTCAACAATTTTAGTTATTCGAATTTGTCCACTTTGAATAATAAACATGTCTCCACCTTTTTGACATTCAGAAAAAATCATAGTGTCTTTAGGATAGAAACGGATTGTTTCTTTTGTTGGTTCAAAGTATTTTGCTTGTGTCTTAGGTTTTAAAGCAACAAAGTGTTTTTTAGCATTTTCAATGTTTATTCCGTGAGGGCATTCTTTCATGTATTGATAATAACCATAAATGGCGGAATTATTTTGACCGACTTTTTCATAATAAGCTGCTATTGTATATAATTGTTCGGGTGTCTCTGTTGCAACGTTATTTAATGTGAGCTGGGTAAGCTTTTCGTTAAGGTTTCTCATTCGTTTTGCAAACGTTCCAATAATTTTTAAAGCAACAGGAGTGTTTGTTTTAATTAAATTAGGATATTGTTCCTTCATTACTGCAATAGCTTGAATATCTGTAAGCGCTACAACTGTTTCGACTTGACTTTGAACAGCAAAACAAGAAATAACACCAACAAAATCGCCGGGTCCAAGTATGTTTGTTGTGTTATCAACTTCAAGTTCTTTAAAACAGCGAACTTGTCCTTTTTTAATTATATAAAAACGATCGTTTTCGGTTTTTCCCTCAACGAAAATATATGAGCCTTTTTTGAACTGTACTATTGATAACTGTAACAAATTCAGTCTCCACAAAAAATAATTTCACATTCAAGTTTAAAACCTGTTCGATTAAAAACTGTTTGTGAGGCTTGATCAACAAGCTTTTTTATATCATCGGCAGTTGCATTCCCATTGTTCACAATAAAATTACCATGCCAAGGAGCAATTTGTGCACCTCCACATTTTACACCTTTTAGGCCTGCTTCATCTATAAGTTGTCCAGAAGGTTTCCCAAATTTATGATTGTTTTTAAAAACGCTTCCTGCTGACGGATATTTATAATGTCCTTTTTCTTTTCTATTCTCAATGTTTTTTTCACAATTAGTAATAATTGTTTTTTTTATTCCTTTTCTTGCTAGCAGATGAGCTGATAAAATACAGGAACCAGATAAAAAATTTTTAAATGGTGAGGTCTTATATTCCCAGTCTAACTGATTTATAGAATATGTACTAATAATTCCGGAACTATTTATGTAATCAACCGAGGTAAGTATATCACTAATTGAGCTTCCGTAACACCGAGCATTCATATAAACAGCTCCCCCAATACTTGCTGGAAGCCCTGCAAAACATTCCAACCCGGTCAAAGAATTATTTATGCAAAATTCTGTGATTGCATCAAATGTTGCTCCTGCCTCACAGATAAGCTCTTCTGTTGCTAGATTATATTGAATAAGGTTAAGCTTTTGAGTTGAAATAACAAAGCCAGAAATTCCTTTTTCAGAGACAACAAGGTTAGAACCATTGCCAAGAATAAAATATTTTTGTTCTTTTTCTTGTAAATAGTTTTTTATAAAACAAAAACTTTTTAGATTTTTAGGGGTTATAAAAACTTCGGCAGGACCTCCTACTTTAAATGTTGTATAGTTTTTCATTGAGACATCATATTCTACTGTTCCCACGAATTCTGATAAACTATTGATATTTTCTGCTATTTTACGTACCATATTCATATTATATAATTATACATAAATTTTGGGGGGCTTGCTATGGCATTGCGCTTATTTAATACAATGAGTAGAAATATAGAGGATTTTGTTCCAATCCATGAAGGAAAATGCGGATTTTATGGATGTGGCCCCACTGTATATAACTATGCACATATTGGGAATCTGCGTGCGTATGTATTTTTAGATCTTTTGGACAAGACGCTTACTTTTATGGGTTATGATATTACTCATGTTATGAATATTACAGATATTGGGCATTTGACAGGTGACGCAGATGATGGTGAAGATAAAATGCTTAAAACAGCGCAAGAGAAAGGAGAATCGGTTTTACAGATAGCCGATTTTTATACAAAAGCCTTTTTTAGCGATATTGATAAATTGAATATTCGACATCCTGATGTTATCTGTAAAGCAACAGATCATTTACCCGAAATGATTGCTCTTAATAAACGACTTGAAGAAAATGGGCATACTTATATGGCAGGAGGAAATCTTTATTTTGATGTTACAACTTTTCCTGATTACGGAAAGTTGGCACGTTTAAATTTAGAGGACTTAAAAGCTGGAGCTCGTATTGTTGTTGATAAAAATAAAAGAAATCCATGTGACTTTGTTCTTTGGTTTACTAAATCTAAGTTCGAAAAACAAGCGCTTACATGGGATTCTCCATGGGGCAGAGGCTATCCTGGTTGGCATATTGAATGTGCTGCAATGAGTATGAAGTATTTAGGTGAACATTTTGATATTCATACAGGGGGAATTGATCATATTCCAATCCATCATACAAATGAAATTGCAGAAGCAGAAGGTGCTACAGGTAAAAAATGGGTAAACTATTGGTTACATAATGAATTTTTAGTTATTGCTAAAACAAAAGACTCTCAAGAAGCTTCTGGAAAGATGTCTAAATCGAAAGGTAATTTTCTAACTCTTCAGCGGTTAATTGATAGAGGCTATAGTGCTCTTGATTATAGGTTTTTTCTTTTAGGAGCTCATTATCGTAGTCAGGTTGCTTTTTCTTGGGAAGCTATGAATAGTGCAAAACAAGCTCGTGAAGCTTTAATTAAACGTGTGGCTAAGGTTTTAGATAAAGCTGGTGTTACTAATCCTGAAGATGTTGAAGTTCTAAAATTAAAAGATAGGGCTCATGCTAACGGAAAAGAAGGAACCGGAACAAAAGAGCAAAAAGCATGGTTAGAAAAGTTTAGTGTTGCACTAGAAGCTGATTTAAACTCACCAAAGGCTTTATCTGTTTTGCAAAGTGTTGTAAAATCAAAAGATATGAGTGCTGTTGAATGTGCTCAGGTTATTGCTACTATAGATACAGTCACGTCTTTTGATGTAATTAAAGAAGCTTGTAAATCTAATAAGAAGAAATTAGCTCGAGAACTTGGTTCTGACGATTTGCATGCAAATGATCCAGAAGCAGCGGAAATTTCAAAGCTTGTTCAAGAACGTACCATTGCTAAAAAAGCAAAAGATTTTGCCAGAGCAGATTCTATTAGAAAAGATTTAGCAGATCGTGGTATAACGGTAACAGATACACCTCATGGTGCGGTTTGGGTCCGTGATTAAATTTTATTATAAAACTAGAGTTCAAACTAGTATAAAAAAGTGGAAAATATGTAATCTATTTGTAACTTTTACGATAAAGGTTTGTTAACTCTATGAGTATTAATGTAACGAATGATGCTGATTTTAAAAAAATATACAATGCTACATTTCAACTTTTGTTTAAGGTATCGTATCGAATTGTAAACGATGACGATGCTGCAGAGGATTTAGTGCATGATTCTATGATAAAGATGCATGAAAAAGAAATGTGTTTTCCATCTGTTGATGAGGCTAAATATTGGCTTATTTGTGTTGTAAAAAATGCTTCTCTTAATTATGCAAAACGAAAAACTAGAGAGAAGCATGCGTATGAGCGTGTTTTAAAAGAGGAATCGAAAAAAGTAGAATCGGGTGAAACGGCTTTACTAAAAAAAGAAACACGTAAAAAAACTGTTGTGGCTTTAAATAAGTTGCCCGTGAATTTGAAAATGGTTCTTGTGTTACGAGAATATGCAGAATTAAATTATAAAGAAATAGGTCGAGTTATGGGAATTTCGGAAGGTAACGTTAAGGTTCGTGTCTTTCGAGCTCGTGCTCAATTATCTAAGCTTATAGGAGAAGATGATGTCTACTTGCCCTAGCCATGATGTTCATTCAATGTATATTGATAATGAATTACCTGAACCGTTTAAAAGAAACTTTGAAAAGCATCTTTTGGAATGTTTAGATTGCTCTACAGTTATGCAACAATTAAAAACGGTACATGATGATTTACAAGAAGATTCAAAGAACATTGTGTTTTCCGAAGAAGATCTTTCTGCAAGTTATGAGCGATTGCAAACAAAAATGCGATTTGCAAGTGTTACCGCTGTTGCAGACAATAAAAGTGCTAAATTTTCTAAAACTTTATGGCGTACTATCCCCTTAGTTGCAGCAGCTTTAGTTGTAGCTATAGTGTTACCTTTACGATTTTTTTCTGATAATACAAATTATGTTACTGATAGTATTCCTTCTTTGCAATCGCAGCAGAACATAATTCAGGCTTCTTTAGTTGAAAATAAAGGGGTAATAGCGTCTGATGATTTATCTCATTTTTCAATTGATTTTTCTTCTATGGATTTAACTTCTATGGATTTCTTTCGACCAGAATTTACAAGTGATGGTCAAATGAAAATCTCGATAACCCTTACAGGTGTGGCTAATTTACCTATCTCTAAAGGGGATAATATAATTGATTTAAATGGTTTTGATTCTATTAACACAGAAGGCTCTAATTTTATAGAATCAACAAATCTAATCCCTGTTGAATGGAATATGGATACAAATAATTGACTTTAGGAACTCATTTTAAATATCTTTTTCGGAAATCATCGTTTTTTCGGTTTGTTGTCTATATCTGTATATTAGCTATTGTAAGTGTTTGCCTTCTTTTTATTAATCACTTAGGTATGACGGCTCCAGTCGTCACAGATATGAATCCAGTTGTTGGGGAACCAGGAGATACGTTAACTATAACTGGTAAATGTTTTGGTAAAAAACAAACCTCAAGCTATGTAGAAATAGGAAATAATCGTATTACCTCGTCTCTTTATATTACTTGGGAAGATAATAAGATAGAGCTGGTTCTTCCCCAAAATATTGATGATGGCCTTGTGTATGTATGTACCAAAGCAGGAAGATCAGAACCTAGAATGTTTGCGAATAAACAAATTATTCCTGTTCCTGTTGAACCAAATCTGCAAGTAACTATACCAATTATTACAAAACTCAATACTAAAAAAACTTCGACAGGTCGTGTTATAACTATAAATGGAAGTAATTTTGGTGAATTACGCGAGGACTCTTGTGTCTTATTTCCTACTGCCGAAAAAGATGAAAAATTCCAACCGGTAATGATTGAATGTTCTGCAACTAACAACGATTATCAATATTGGAGTGCAACAGAAATTCAAGTCAGGGTTCCCGATGGAGCTGTGTCTGGAGATGTTGTTGTTAAAACAGAAAAAGGTACTAGCGAAGGGATAGCTCTAGAGATTGTTTCAAGTGCTGGTTTTAAAACTTATACAAATAAACTTACATATGTTTTATCAGTAAATGCAGATGTCACAGATGTAATATCAGACAAATCTGCTCTTATTACATTTTTTGTTCCAAAGCCTGTTTCTGATAGCCGACAGCGTGATTTTACTCTTCAAAAGTCAGAACCAGAGTCTGCCATAAGTGATTTTATGGATACTGTTGTTCAACAACTTGAGATAAATTCACCAACAGAAAAAAAATCGGTTTCTGAATCGTATGTGCTCTCTGTGTGGGGTGTAGAAACTTCAATAAAAGAATGGAATGTTAATAGCTATAGTGCTCGAACAAAAACAATATATAATAAGTATCTTACTCCTAATATGCTAATTCCAAGCGATGATGAAACGCTTATTGAGGTTGCAAAATCAATTGTTGGGGCTCAAAAAAATCCGTGGAAAAAAGCAAAACTTATATATGATTATCTTGTTCAAAATTTTACTGTTTTGCCAGAACTACGTGTAGCAGACGCAGATGTACTTGATATGCTTGATAGCAATGAAGGTGATGCATATGATTTTGCAATACTTTATACAGCCCTTTTAAGAGCTTCTGGTATTCCAGCTGTTACAGATGCAGGGGTTCTTGTTGATTCAGATTTAACTGCTAAAAATCATTGGTGGTGTGAGTTTTATTTAGAAGATATTGGTTGGATTCCAGTTGATCCTGCAATGGGTGCAGGGTACGTTTTTGGCTCCTTTGTAGCAAGTGATAGTGCCAAAGATGACCATTTTGGGAAAATTGATTCACGTCATATTGCTTTTTCTCATGGATTGAATGAAATAAAGCCTGCATATAGCAATAGTAAAAAAGTATATCGTCCAAAAACATGGGCACTGATGTCTATCTGGGAAGAAGCTTCTGTAAATACTAAAGAATACAGTTCTTTTTGGAGTGATGTGATAGTAACAGGTGTATATTAGAAGGAGATTATTATGGTTAAAGTGTTAAGTGTCGGAGGTTCTATAGTTGTTCCTCACGAACCAGATACAGAGTTTTTAATTGAGTTTACGACAATGGTTCGTGAATGGCTTTTAGAAGATGATGAACGTAAATTAATTCTGGTAATAGGGGGTGGAGGACCTGCTCGAGTTTATCAGAATGCTTATCGTCAAATTTTAAATGGTGAACATGAATATGATAATAGTGAAGCAGACTGGATAGGGATCTCTGCAACACGATTAAATGCACAATTACTACGTGCAGTTTTTGCAGATTTGTGTCCTCAATCGGTTGTATATAATCCAACAGCTGTTGAAAAATTTGAAGGTCGTGTACTTGTAGCAGCTGGGTGGAAGCCTGGTTTTTCTACCGATACCGATGCTGAATATCTTGCTGAGAAATTCGGAGCAAAAACAATAGTTAATCTTTCGAATATCGAAAAGGTGTATACTGATGATCCAAAAACAAATCCTGATGCAAAACCGTTAGATAAAATAAGTTGGGCTGATTTTAGAGCAATGGTAGGTAATGAATGGGTTCCTGGTAAAAATTGCCCATTTGATCCAATTGCAAGTAAGCGAGCAGAAGCAAAAGAAATTAATGTTGTTTGTGCAGGAGGTAAAGATATTAAGAATATTAGAAAAATTCTTGACGATAAACCTTTCTTTGGGACTGTTATAGGCTAATAATTAGCTAATCTTTGTAATAGCATATTTAATTTATTTCCATATTCAGGATCAGCTGCCCAAGTTCCGGATAAACCGAAAATATCGGGCGCTTTTCCTTTTGGGTTAATCCATTTATAGCGCGTGTCGACAGGTTTAGTTACAAGAGGGGTTGTTGTTCCGTACCCTTTTAAATGTTGTACATGCGCCCGGACTCCAATAAGTTCTGTTTCGAATATGCAACCTCGTTGGTTTTCGTCTATGGCTCCTAATCCACAAAAATTATTCATTTCTTCAACTACTAACCCCCCAAACCGTAAAAATCCTGTTTCTAAACACATTTGACAAAAAGCTATATCAGAATTAATACCTTCTACTGCACATTCGGTAACATAAAATTGAGCAAGTCGTGCTACTTTTTTTTGATCTGCAGTGGGGTTGTTATCATAAAAAAAACGAGTAAGTTGAACTGAGTTTTTAATACCTTTATCTATAATAGTTGTAGATGGTATTTTTGCACGTAGACTAAGCTCTGTTTTTGGTGGAGTTCTGCCCAGCCTATTTGATGCACAAGAAGAAAAAAATAAAGAAAGTATACTCATTGCAACATAAATTAATTTTTTATTCATAATTTAAAGAATACGTGCTTTTTTAAAAAAACACAAGTTTAAAGAATCCTTCTTTGTAAGATGTGTTTTTTTTATTAAAGTACGTTATTTAGGTACAAAACTTCAAGATTACATATGAAGACTTGAAAAAAGTTTTTAGAGGAGTTTTATGATGATAAGTGAAAATAGTTTATATAGTATAGAGTCAAAGTTTTCTACTTGTGGTAGTTTTGAAAGTCATTATAAACCTGCTGCACGCGAGCAATTGGAAGCTCGAGGTGCTGAGAATCTAAACGATAGAGATTTAGTTTCTATTTTGCTTGGTTCGGGGACAAAGGCAATGCCAGTAACTCGTTTAGCAGCTCATGTATTAACTTGCCTAAAAACTGTACCAGATCAAAATTGGGCTTCTGAACTAAAAAAAATAGAAGGTATGGGAAGCGGAAAAACATCGACAATTTTAGCATCTATAGAACTTGGTCGACGCTTTGGTAGTCCAGAAAATATAAAAATTACCAACCCAAAAGATTTGCTTCCTTTGGTGCAACATTATGCATTACAAAAACAAGAGCATTTTTTGTGTGCTTCATTGAATGGGGCTAATGAGCTTATTAAAATACGAACGGTTTCTGTTGGGACTTTAAATAGAGCAATTACTCATCCTCGCGAGGTGTATAGTGATCCAATAAAAGAAAGGGCTGCTGCAATTATTCTTGTTCATAATCATCCATCTGGAAATGTTAAGCCGTCTGACGATGATATTGATACCACCGTGCGTATGTTGGAAGCTTCCAAAATTCTTGGAATCCATTTGTTAGATCACTTAATAATTACGCAAAATAATTATTATAGTTTTATGGAGCATTCTCTAGTTTTTTCTTAGAAAAAAAGAACTAAGTAAAATAAAAATCCTTCTTCTTGTTAAAAATTTAAACTCACGGTAAAATTACACACATAAAAAATAATTTTAAAGGAAGAATTTTGGAATCAGCACAAACAGCAGTAGAGACCATTTGGCCATATGTTTTTACTTTAATTACTATTGTTAATTATATAGTAATAGCTTATGTTCTTTTTCTTGAGCGAAAACAATCTGAAAGCCGGTTTGCGTGGTTGTTAGCATTGGTATTTTTACCAATTTTGGGATTATTATTGTATATTCTTTTTAGTGGGCATTTTTTTAATAAACCTCGGCACATGGAAGCTGCTAAAAAAAGTGTTTCAAAATTTACTGAGTCTTTAGTTTTAGAGCAAAAAAAATTTTTTTACTCTGAACACCCAAAAATCCATAATGATGTTATGCGTGATTATTTTGATTTAGTAGATTTAAATTTAAAATATGCACATAGTCCAGTTACTTTTGCGGATTCTGAGACAATATTTTTGTGGGGTCAAGATAAATTTGAAAGGCTTTATGAAGATATTGAGTGTGCTGTAAAATGTGTATACATAGAATATTACATTTTTAGAAATGATAAAACTGGCACTCGTATTATGGATTTGCTGTGTAAAAAAGCGCGAGAGGGTTTAGATGTAAAGCTTTTGTATGATGACTGGGGCTGTATGAAAACTCCTAAAAAGTTTTTTGGACGCTTAGACAAAGCTGGTGGTATGACGCTTACTTTTTCACCTATAAAAAAAATCATGCCACTCACTCTTAATTTTAGAACACATCGAAAAATAATTGTTATAGATGAGAAGATAGCTTATATGGGAGGAACAAATATCGGGGATGAATATGCTAATTTGACATCACGAGTATGGCGAGATACTCATTTGAGACTTAGTGGTAGTTGTGTCTATTCTGTGCTTTCTGTTTTTCTTATAGATTGGTTTTCTGTTGCTACTGGACGAAAAGCTAAACGTAAATATCCAGGCGAAAATTTTGTTTCTCCTGAAACACAATTAGCAAATTTAAATCGCCAAATTCTTAATGATATAAAAAATGATGTTCCTGGGGATCCCCAAGTTCCTACTCAAATAATTACTTCTGGTCCTGATGATATACATAAAACCGAAATAAAGGATGCTATTATGCGTCTTATTTCGAGCTCAAAAAAGAGCGTTTTTATACAAACTCCTTATTTTACGCCCGATAGTTCATTTTATTCTGTGCTTAGGGTTGCAGCTCTTTCGGGAGTAGATGTCCAAATTATGGTTCCGACAGATTGGGACCACTGGTTTGTTCGTGATGCTGCTTTTGTCAATATACAAAGCCTTATGTCGTATGGTATAAAATTTTATGCATATCCAGGATTTATTCATTCAAAAACTATTGTTGTAGACGGAAAAGTTTCAATTATTGGGTCTGCAAATATAGACACTAGAAGTTTTGATTTACTATATGAAATTGATACTATTTTTTATGATGAAAATTTTGCAAAAAAAAATGTAAAAATCTTCATGGAAGATAGAGAAAAGTCTTTTCTCCATCAACTTGCCTGGTTCGAAAATCGACCAATCCTGCAAAGAGCTGTCTGGGGGTTCGCAAGGTTGTTTGCTCCGTTAATGTAAAAGCAAACAATCTGTAAATCATTATTTTATAACCCATTCTCCCTTTTGAAATATAAGGATTTCAGAACCTGTTTTAGTGTAACCCAGTATCTGTAAATCATCAGATCCAATCATGACATCTTCATGAATTAAACTGTGATTAAGTCCTCGAGAAGTTAATTCTTCTTGTGTCATGTTGTTGCCACCTTCTATGCATGAAGGATAGCCATCTCCAAAAGCAATATGACATGCAGCATTTTCGTCAAAAAGAGTTTCGTAAAATAAGATACCACTTTTATTAATTGGGCTAGAAGAAGGTACAAAAGCAAGTTCTCCAATACTTCTAGAAGCTTCATCAGTATCTAAAAGTTGTCCAAGTAATTCAGCTCCTTCTTTTGCTCCGTGTTCTATAACTTTTCCATCTTTAAATTTGACCCAAAAGTCTTTTATTATATTTCCGTTATAAACGTAAGGTTTTGTTCCAAATACAATTCCGTTTACTTTGTCTTTGTGTGGTGCGGTGAAAATTTCTTCTGTTGGAATGTTTGCTAAAAACTCATACCCTTTTGGGGTTTTGCTTATTGCACCTTCCCATAAAGAATCTTTTGCAAGTCCAATTGTCAAATCTGTACCAAGTGAGTTCGTGAGATGTACATGGTCAAGATTTAGTGAGTTAATATAATTTTTACATTTATTAAGATAGGCAAGATGGGATTTCCATTCAGCGACAGGATTTCCATTTGTTACACGACATACATCAAAAATTGCTTGGCCAAGTTTTTCTACGGCTTCGTTTGTTGGTATGCCAGGAAAAACTTTTGTTGCCCAAGCTGGTGTAGGTAAGGCGACAATGCTCCACTGTACTAAGTTATTCATTGTATATTTTCGTGCGGGTAATAAAGCTGTTCTGCTAGCTTTATTAACTGCATTAATTTTCGCTGTGTCTAAACCTTTAAAAATTTCAGGATCTTCTGCAATAATATATAAAAAACAAGCACTGCCGTCTGATTCAAGATAATCTAGTCTTTCAGCAAGCTTATGAGGTTTTATGTCTGTAAGTATTTCAGTGGTGCCGTTTTCCATGCGGATACGATCTAATTTTTCATCATTATATTGAATGACAACATCTTTTACTTTGCAATCTTTGTATGCTGTGTTAGCGCACATTCTTGCAAAGGAAGCAGCTTCAATAGGACTGACAATAATAAGTGTTTGTTCTGGTTGTGGATTTGTCCCAATTTTCACAGCAAATTCTGCGTATTTTTGTAAAAGTTCTGAGTTCATAGTTTTCTCCCGAGTTAAAAGGCTTCTATTTCTTGCTTTTACAGAGTATCCATAATTTAGTTAAAAATCAACTAAAAGACTTTTCAAAAAATATTGTAATTTTTTGCCGAGCTGTATATACTCTTTTAACATATTTATAAATGACTAAAAATAAAGTGGTAAGGATATAAAAATGGAAAGATGTTTTGTAATGCTAAAACCTGGAGTAGTAAATCGTCGTATTGTTGGAGAAGTCATTTCTCGTTTTGAAAGAAAAGGTCTTAAACTAATAGGGCTTAAAATGATGAATGTTTCTAAGGATTTGGCTGCAGAGCATTATGTTGAACATAACGGGAAAGAATTTTATCAAAGTTTAATAGATTACATTACTTCTGGCCCTGTTATTGCAATGGCTTGGGAGTCTGCTGGCTGTGTTTCTGCTATTCGACGCCTTTGTGGTCCTACAAAAGTAGAAGAACAAATGCCTGGAACTATTCGTGGTGATTTTTGTATTCATATGGGTATGAATGTAGTACATGCTTCTGATAGTCCAGAAAGTGGAGAAAGAGAAGTTTCTCTGTGGTTTAATAAAAATGAGCTGTGCAATTGGTCTGATCCTACTGCAGACACATGGATCTAGTTTGGCTTGCACCTCTTAAAAAAAAGAGTTATTATTAGTACATCATGCGGCTATGGTATATCGGTATTACACGACCTTCCCAAGGTTGATAGGGCGGTTCGACTCCGCTTAGCCGCTATATAGATTTGTACCGTTATTTTACGGGGAGGATATATATGCAGTTAAATATGCAATCAAAAAAAATAGGTATCATTGGTGCTGGTGCATGGGGTACCGGAATGGCTCAGGCTCTGGCAAGAGGTGGTCATGATGTCCAAATTTGGGCTATGGAACAAGAAGTTACAGATTCAATAAATAAAAAACATGAAAATAGCCGTTATTTACCAGGATATGAATTATCAAAAAATTTGACAGCAAGTGTTAATATAAATGAGGTTGCTTCAGATAAAGAATTTTTAATATTTGCAAGCCCTTCTCTTTATTTGGCTTCTACAATTGCAAAAATTGTTGATGTTCCAACAATTGCAGATGGTTCTACCTGTATTGGTGTTCTTACAAAAGGATTTGTCCCTTCTGATGATGGTCCAAGATTGGTTATTGAAACAATGGAGTCCGTTTTACCGTCTTCATATACAAATAATCTCGTTTATATTTCGGGGCCAAGCCATGCAGAAGAAGTAGCAATGGGTAAGTTGACAGGTCTTATAGCTGCAAGTGAAAATCCAAAAAATTCTATTCGTTTTCGTGAAGTTATGAAAGTTCCAGGACTTATGGTGTTTTCGAGTCTTGATGTGATAGGTGTCCAAATTTGTGCAGCTGCAAAAAACGTTGTGGCAGTTGTGTTTGGTTGTTTAGATGCTGTAGCAGAACAAAGTGATGCTTTAGGGGATAACTCTGAATCTTTATTGTTGGCTGCTGGTTTAAACGAGATTCAAACACTTGGATTTGCTATGGGGGCAACACATGCTGAAACCTTTACTTCAATTGCTGGAGTTGGTGATTTAGATGTAACCTGTCGTTCAAAGTATGGTAGAAATCGCCGTTTTGGACATGATATAATAAATAAAAATATCATTGCACCGTATAAGGATATAGATGATTTAATTGCCCACGTTAAAGATATTGGATATTTACCAGAAGGTGCAATTGCTTGTAAGTATGTATATCAAATAGCAATGGAAAAAGATCTTAAGTTGCCAATTTGTAAAGGCTTATATCGAATTTTAAACAAAGAAGAAAAGCCTCTCGATTTTCTTATGCAGATTTTACGCTAAGAACATACTTAAAAATAAGGATAGATAAGGATTATTGATGCTCGAGAAAATTACGAACACTTTTAGTACTATTATACGCGGAATGAATGGGAAATCATCAATTACAGAAAAAAATATTGATGATGCTGTTGAACAAATTAAAATGGCGTTATTAGAAGCAGATGTTAATTTGCGTGTTGTACGTCGTTTTGTTAATAGCACAGTACAAGAAGCAAAAGGTGAAAAGGTTCTTAGAGCAGTAAATCCTGGGCAACAGTTTGTTAAAATTGTTAACGATAAAATTGTTGCTCTTTTGGGAGATAAAAAAACTGATCTTACATTAAAAGGTCCTGATACACAATCTGTTATTTTATTTTTAGGATTACAGGGATCTGGTAAAACTACTTCTGCGGCTAAATTAGCAGCTCGACTTAAAAAACAAGGAAGAAAGCCGTTGCTTGTTGCTTGTGACCTTGTTAGACCTGCTGCTATTGATCAATTATCTGTTATGGCAGACCGGGCTGGAGTTCCTCTTTACAAGGAAGATATTAAACTTCCTGGAACAGCTAAAGATGCCGTTCGTATCGCTAAAGAAGCAAAAGCTTTTGCAAAAAAGAATCAACTTGATACTGTAATAATAGATACTGCTGGTCGGTTGCAGATAGATGATGCAATGATGTCTGAAATTGAATCTGTAAAAAAAGCAGTAAAAGCCGATGAGGTAATTTTAGTTGCAGATTCAATGACTGGACAAAATGCTGTTGATATTGCGAAAACCTTTGATGAACATCTTGATTTAAGTGGTGTAATACTTACTAAGTTTGATTCTGATGCACGTGGTGGAGCAGCACTTTCTTTAAAATCAATCACAGGGAAACCAATCCTTTTTATTGGAACTGGTGAAAAAGTAGAGGATTTTGAGCAATTTCATCCGGATCGCATTGCAAGTCGAATTCTTGGTATGGGAGATATTGTTTCTCTTGTCGAAAAAGCACAAGAAACGGTTGATGTTGAGCAAGCAGAAAAGCTGCAAAAAAAGATTGCCCGTAATGAATTTACGTTACAAGACATGCTTGACCAATTTGAAAGTGTTTCTAAGATGGGATCAATGGATAAATTAATTGATATGATACCTGGTTTGGCTGGTCAAGTTTCTGCTGCTGATCTTAATACTAGTGGTATGAAATCTCAAAAAGCGATTATTCAGAGTATGACTAAAAAAGAGCGAGCTAATCATCTTATAATTGGGCCTAGTCGGCGTAAGCGAATTGCACGTGGCTCTGGTACTTCTGTTGCAGAAGTTAATAAACTTCTTAAACAATTTGTAAAAAGTCGAACTATGATGAAAAAAATGTCGAAAAATAAAAAAATGCAAAACCAAATGATGGGAGCTATGGGTGGAGGTTTACCAACTGGTGTTCCGAATGGCTTCCCTAATAGATTTGGTCGATAAATTCCCCAGTCTGAAATTTTCTTTACAATATTCTTGTTTAATTCTCATTTTTTTATTTGCTTGATAACTTTCCTTTGATATGATACACTCGTTGCATATTTATGTAATTTATATGCTTGGAGTGTATTTTTATGCAATTAAAGTGGGTTGAAGGTGGAGTTTGTGCTCCAAAAGGTTTTGTTGCTAATGGAATGTTAGCTGGAATAAAAAAAAATAGTAAAAAGGATGATGTTGCTCTTATTTTTTCGGATACAGTTTGCAGTGCGGCTGGTGTCTTTACACAAAACAAGGTTACAGCAGAACCTGTAAAACTAACCCGTTCTAGATGTCGTGAAGGACATGCTCAAGCAATCTTTATAAATTCAGGTAATGCAAATGCTTGTACTGGTGCGCAAGGTGCCAAAAATGCACAAAGGATGTCAGATGCAGCTGTAAAAGCTTTAAATGATTTTGCGCCATCTCCTGTTCCTATTAATAAGGATGATGTTTTAATTGCTAGTACAGGTGTTATCGGTGTACAACTTCCTATAGAAAAAATTGAAAAAATTACATCGGATTTAGTTCATGGTTTGTCAAAAGACGGAAATACTAAAGCGCGTGTTGCAATAATGACAACTGATACGAAGTTTAAAGAATGTGCGGTTGAATTTGAATTAGATGGCAAAAAAGTTCATATTGGTACTATGGCAAAAGGGTCTGGTATGATCCACATAAACATGGGAACAATGATTGCTTCTGTTACGACAGATTGTTGTATAAGTTCGCAAATGCTCGATAAAGCATTAAGAGAAAGTGTAGCCGGTACTTATAATTGTGTGTCGGTTGATGGTGATACTAGTACTAATGACAGTATGATGATTTTGGCCAATGGACAAGCTCAAAATAGTGAGATAATAACAACAGGGAAAAATTATGAGTTATTTTTAGAAGCTTTAAATGCTGTTAATACAAAAATGGCTCGTAAAATAGCGGCTGATGGGGAAGGTGCAGAGCATTTAATTGAATGCACTGTAACAGGTGCAAGTACAGTACAGTCAGCTCGTTCTCTTGCAAAATCAGTTATTTCATCAAGTCTTGTAAAAGCGGCCTTTTTTGGAAAAGATGCAAATTGGGGGAGAATTCTTTGTGCTTTAGGATATTCTGGTGAATTATTTACTCCAGAGAAAACCTCTGTTACTTTTTCCAATAGTAAAGGTTCAGAAAAAGTTTTTGACCACGGTGTTCCTCTAAATTTTGATGAAGATAAAGCTTCGATTATTTTAAATGAAAAAGAAATAAAAATATTGGTAGAGATGGAAGACGGGAAAGCTACTGGCACAGCATGGGGTTGTGATCTAACATATAATTATGTAAAAATTAATGGAGACTACAGGACTTAATATGATTAAAATCAAAAACGAAGATTGGGCAGATGTTCTTGTTCAAGCCTTGCCTTATTTTAAGCAGTTTGTTGGCAAAGTTGTTGTTGTTAAATATGGTGGAAATGCCATGCTTAATGAGGAACTCAAATCGGCTGTTATGGAAGACATTGTTTTGCTAAACACAATTGGTATTCAAGTGTGTTTAGTCCATGGAGGGGGTCCTGGTATTAATACGATGCTCGAACGTGTCGGTAAAAAAAGCTCCTTTGTAAACGGACTAAGATATACTGATGAAGAAACAATGGAAATTGTGCAAATGGTTCTTGCAGGGAAAATAAATAAAGATATTGTTGGACTTTTGCAACAGCAGGGTGGACAGGCGGTCGGTCTTTGTGGTGTTGATTCTGGTCTTTTTAGAGCAAAAAAAATTGAAAAAGACGGAGTAGATTTAGGCTATGTTGGTGATATTACAAATATCAATCCTGAAATAGTAATTTCGCTTTTAAATAAAGGATTTATTCCTGTTGTTTCACCAATTGCACTTGGAGAGCAGGGTGATGATAGTCGTTATAATATAAATGCTGATACTGCAGCAGCAAAATTAGCTGTTGCTTTAAAAGCCGAAAAATTTATTCAGCTTACAAATGTCCCTGGTGTTATGCAAGATATGAAAGATAAATCGAGTTTAATTCAGCGTATGAAAACAGAGGATGTGCAAGAATATATAGATAACGGTGTGATTAGTGGGGGAATGATTCCAAAAATAGAGTGCTGTTTAGAAGCTTTGCGTTATGGAGTTCCTCGAACACATATCATTGATGGAAGAGTTCCTCATGCCTTGCTTATCGAGATGTTTAGTGATCGTGGTGTAGGAACCATGGTATACAATTAGGGGTTTAAAATGGAAAAGAAAGTTGTAAATAATTACGGAAGTTTTGATGTTGTTTTTACTCATGGAGAAGGTTCTCTTTTATGGGATAAAAATGGGAAAAAGTATATTGATTTTTTAGCCGGTATTGCCGTTAATTGTCTTGGTCATAATAATCCTGCTCTTGTAAAGGCAATCCAAGAGCAAGCAGCAAAAGAAATACATATTTCAAATTATTATTTAAGTGATATTGGTCTAAAATATATTGACGATTTATTACAAGCTACTGGATATGAAAGAGCTTATTTTGGTAATTCTGGTGCGGAAGCAAATGAGGCTGCTATAAAGTTATGTAGAAAATATGGCTGGCTGAGTGAGAATGGTTCTAAAAATTTGGAAAGTGCTAAAAAAAACGGAAAGACAGCAAAACGGCATGTAATTTATACTCTTGAAAAATCGTTTCATGGGCGTACATTAGCTACTTTAAAAGCTACAGGACAGGACAACTTTCATCCTAGCTATTTTGCTCCTTATCCAGAAGGATTCAAAACCATTCGTGCAGGAGATTTTGAGACGATAAAAACAGCCTTTGAGGATACTACAGCAGCATTGTTCATAGAATGTGTGCAAGGTGAAGGTGGTGTAAATCTTGTTGATAAAAAATGGGCTCAAGCTGCTGCAGATGAAGCTCGTAAAGCCGGTGCTTTGGTAGTTTGCGATGAAGTTCAAACAGGGATGGGGCGTACAGGAACCTTACTTGCAAGTGATGCTCTTGGAATAAAACCGGATGTTGTTACTTTAGCAAAAGCGATTGCCGGTGGTTTACCAATGGGAGCTTGTCTTTTTAGAGGAAAGGCTAAGGATGTATTTGTAGCGGGAGATCATCAATCTACTTTTGCTGGAAATCCTCTGGTGTGTGCGGCAGCAGATGCAGTGATTAAAGAACTGACAAAACCTGGCTTTTTAGACAGAGTCAGCGAAGCTGGAGATAGAATTTGTTCAACAGTGGCTTCGTGGAATTGTCCTCTTATATCTGATATTCGAGGAAAAGGGCTTATGCTTGGGTTTGAAATAATATCATCTGTAAAAGCTTTTGATATTGAAGTGGAATGCTTAAAAAGAGGGCTTTGCTGTTGTACGGCAGGTGTGAATACCGTTAGGTTTTTACCTCCATTAGTAATTACAAATGAAGAAATTGATGAAGGCTTAAAAATATTTAAATCTGTTTTGTTTGATATGGTATCATAAAAAGACGATTTCTGATAAAATATTACTGCTCGTTAAAATAAAATGATAGGAGTCTTTCTATTACAGACATGAAAAATACTATTAAAACTTTTACTATAAAGAACAGTGTTGTATTTATCCTGTTTTTATTATTAGTAATTCTTGCTTTTGTTGATTCTAGCCTTGTCTCAGTTAGAAATTTCAGAAATATTATTTCTATTGGAGCATCGTATCTGATAGTTGCTACAGCATTTGCTTTTTGCATGTATATAGGGTATCTTGATTTTTCGCTTGCTTTTACAGCTGGTACAGCAGGCATTCTCACAGCTTCTTTTTTTCAAACAACTGAAAGTACGTACTTACTATATTCTTCAGCTCCAGTAATTCCTGTTCCTGTTGTAATTTTTTTAGTTTGTATTCTTATGTGTCTGGTAGGAGTTGTTTTAATGATTCTTATTCAGAAATTTTCATTTCCTTTTTATTTTGCAAATCTGGGTGTTATAGTCCTGTTATATGGAATTGTACATGTTTTTTTGCATAATTCAGAAATTGGTGAAGTGTATTTGGATGGTTTATCAGAATCTTTTCGCAATTTAAGCACGTCTGCTATTGGGAATGATCCAACTTATTCTTTACCTGTTTCGGTTATCATATCTATTTTAATCTGCATGGGAGCATGGTTTGCTATGCGGAAAGTTCCTCTAATACAAAAAATAGTACATAAAAGCAAAGTAACTCATTATAATGTTCAAAAATCTGGATTTACATCTGTAGAAATACTTTTAATTTTTTGTAGCACAGGGGTTATAGCTTCCTTTGGTGGTATTATGCGAGTTGCATATGTGGATTTTGTTGATGCTAGTTTTGGAATTAATTTTTTATTTGATATTTTGGCAATTTGTCTTATAAGTGGTTTTTCTTTTTTTGGTGGAAAAGGGACCTTACCTATGCTGATTTTAGGAACACTTATTTATACAGCATGTTGTTATGCTATAGATTTTGTAGGATTTGGGCGTTTTACATCATATATAATTAGAGCATTTATAATTATTTGGAGTATTGGGATAGATATTTATTTGCGCCAAAAGAAAAGTAAAAATGAGTCAACAATTTCAGAAGTAGGTATTTTAAAAAACGAAAAATAAATACGTATATTTTTTGCAAGCTATTAAATTAATTTATAGAATAGGAATGTAGTAACAGGAGTTTCAAATGAACGTGGTTGTAATTGGTGCCCAATGGGGAGATGAAGGTAAGGGGAAAATAGTAGATTTCCTTGCTAATGATGCAGATGTAATTATTCGATATGCTGGTGGCGCAAATGCTGGCCATACTATAGTAATTGGTGATCAGCAGTATGCTTTACATCTAGTCCCGTCAGGAATTTTGTATCCAAATAAAACAGTTTATTTAGGAATGGGCATGGTAATTGATCCAGAAGCTCTTTTTAACGAATTACAAATGCTTAAAGATAGAGGCGTCGATTGGGAAGGAAGAGTTTTGATTTCTGATCGAGCTCATATAGTTCTTCCTCGATATTGTCGTATGGATAAAGAACGAGATGCACAACGCAAAAAACCAATTGGAACTACTGGTAGAGGAATGGGTACTACATATTCGATGAAAGCAGAACGAGATGGTATTCGCCTTGCTGATATCGATTGGAATGATAAACTCGAAGAATTAGAAGAAGAAGACCGTAAATTTTTAGATATTTATCGTGAACGATTACTTTCTATGCGAATAGATATCACTCAACAAATGTTTCAAATGAAAAAAGTTAATAGACTTTTTGAAGGTGCACAAGGAGCCATGTTGGATCTTGATGCAGGAACATATCCATATGTTTCTTCCGGTATGAGTGGGGCTCACGGTGCTTCTGTCGGTGCTGGAATGGGACCTCGTGATATTGATAAGATATATGGGGTTTTTAAAGCATATACAACTCGAGTAGGAAATGGACCTTTCCCAACAGAATTTGATGAAGATAGTCAAAGTACATTATATCATTTTGTTCGTGATACTGGACGTGAATATGGTGTTACAACAGGGCGCCCTCGACGATGTGGATATTTGGATTTAGTAGCTTTACGTTATGCTTGTCGAGTAAATTCTTTAACAGGTCTAGTGTTAACTCATTTGGATATTTATGATACCCTAAATGATATCGAAGCGTGTGTTGCGTATGAAATAGATGGAGAGATTGTTACAGATTTTCCAGCTTCTATCGAAAAACTGAATAATGCAAAGCCAGTTTTAAAAAAATTCGACGGATGGAAAACTGAATTAAAGGCCTGTGGTTCTTATAAAAAAATGCCAAAAGAAGCCAAAGAATATGTTGAATTTATAGAAAGTTTCTGTGATACACCTGTTACTATAGTTTCTGTTGGATATGAACGATCTGATACTTATATACGTGAAAAAGCTTTTAAGTAAAAAGGTAACATTACTTAATATTATTCCGTATTAAAGGAGTTTATATGATATTGGCTAAAGATTTGGAAAGTCTGACTTTTCCGTCAGTATTTAAAAGTTCTCTTGCTAAATTTAAAAATCGAAATGCTTTATCTTTTGTGAACTCTTCTCCGTTGACTTATGCTCAAATAGGTCAACGAACAGAGCAACTTTCAAAAATATTGGTTTCTTTAGGTGTTAAAAAAGGCGATAAAATTGCTATCTATTCAAATAGTACCCCTCATTGGGGCGTTGCATGTTTTGCAATTGTGAATTTAGGAGCTATTGCAGTACCTCTTCTTCCAGATTTTACAGAAGGTGAAGTTGAAAGGATGACTGAACACGCCGGTGTAACTGGGATTATCGTTGGTGATAAAATGATTAATCGCATAGAGCCTATTTCTTCAGAAAAATTACCATTGCTAATCCGTATTAGTGATTTTGCTGTTCTACGCAAAGATGGTAAAGCTACCGATGAAAAATCTCGTCTAGACATGAATACAAAAGGGTTGCCAGCATTAGAACCCGTAAATGTTCAAGAGAATGACACTGCGTCAATAATCTATACATCGGGAACAACAGGACGCTCAAAAGGTGTTGAACTTAGTCACAAAAATCTTATTTGGTGTGCTCTTCAAACTCAAACAATGCAAAGAATTAATCCATTAGACAGATGCCTCTCATTTTTGCCCTTAAGCCATGTTTATGAGTTTACTTTGGGGTTTGTTATGCAATTTATGAATGGGTCAAGTGTGTATTATTTGGAGCGTCCCCCGACGGTTTCAAGTTTGCTTCCAGCTTTTAAAAAGATTAGGCCTACTGTTGTATTGAGCGTTCCAGTTATTATGGAAAAAATATACAAGAACAAGATAATACCGACATTCACAAAAACAAAAAGAATGAAAAAGATTTATGGAATACGTTTTTTTCAAAAAATATTACATCGTATTGCAGGGCGTTCTCTTAAAAAAACTTTTGGTGGTAATATTAAGTTTTTTGGTATTGGTGGTGCAAAGGTTGATCCTGTTGTTGAAAAATTTTTAAAAGACGCAAAGTTTCCATATGGGATTGGATATGGGCTTACCGAAACGTCACCTCTTCTTGCTGGGACAGGTCCTAGTAGTACGATTCCAGGAACTATTGGTCCTGTAATGCGTGGTGTAGATATGAAAATAATTAATGCAGATCCTGTAACACATGTTGGTGAAATTGTAGTAAAAGGTGAAAATGTTATGAAAGGTTATTATAAGGAACCAGAAATGACAGCAGCTGTGTTTACTACAAAAGAGGATGAATGTGGCGAAGGATATTTTAAAACAGGTGATTTAGGGTTATTGCATAATGGAATATGGCTTGAACTTAAAGGTCGTTTAAAAAACATGATTTTAGGAGCTGGTGGTGAAAATATTTATCCTGAGGATATAGAGTTTGTTTTAAATCAGCATCCAGATGTTTCAGAAAGTCTTGTTGTAGAAGACGAAAAAGGACTTGTAGCTTTAGTTCAACTTAATGATGATAAGAAGACTCTTTTTCAACAAGCGGTAACTGCTGCCGAGCACTTAGGTGAAGATATTGCATACAGTCGTGCAGCCCTTATGGGAGAAATTAAATTTTATGTAAACAATCAGGTTAATAAATTTAGTAAAATTGGTAGAGTTCAAACTGTTGAAGAATTTGAAAAAACAGCGAGTAAAAAAATAAAACGCTATTTATATAATCTTCGAAATGGAGGAAACAAAAATGTTTCTGAAGAAAAAGATGATTCTAAAAAATAGAAGATACCAAAAATTGATAAATAACGGATTGTAAGTAGTGAGGCAAAAATTTGAATGAATGGGTTTATACAGATATCGTAAAAGATCATTTTCTGAATCCTAGAAATGTATTACTCGAGAATGAAAATACTTGGCCGTCAGATGGGCGTGGAAAAACAGGGAGTCCTGCTTGCGGTGATGAAATGCTTGTTCTTATTCGAGTAAAAAACAACATAATTGTCGATATACGTTGGAAAACCTACGGTTGTGCTAGTGCTATTGCTTCAACTTCTATGATGAGCGAGGCTGTTAAAGGTTTAAGTCTTGAAAAAGCCTATAAGATAACCCCTGTTGAAATAGTTAAAAGGCTTGGTGGGTTACCTGATAATAAGGTCCATTGTTCTGTACTTGGGGATGAGGCCATTCGTACTGCAATAGATGATTATTTGGTAAAACAGGGAAGAAAACCTTGGGGGGTGCATGAACAAAAAAATCAAGTAAAAGAACCTGTTATTATTTGTTCATGTAAAAATGTTACAGATTTAGATATAGAAATGGCATATGATGAAGGCTTACAAGATTGGGATTCGTTACAACAATTTACTGGTATGGGAACTGTCTGTGGAAAATGTAAAAAAAATGCTCTTGCTAAAATAAGTGAAGTAAAAGCTGCTCATGAAGAGTAGCTTTATTGAGTCTGTAAATAGTACACAGAAATTTTTTCGTTTTTGCTAGAATCATATGTAGAAATGGTAATAGTATTTTTTCCATGTGTTAAAATAATTTCTGCAAGTTTAAAGCGTTTCTTTTTTGGGTATATATCATCGTATGAAAGTAACCTATTTCCAGAAACACATAATCGATAGTTCTGCAGGGTGAGAGTATCGTAACTTACGGTTTCAGCTGCAACTCCGTTTATAGAAACTGTTATTTCATACGGCATATATCCTTCTTTGCTATCACAATATAAACTGTATATACCAGCCGGTATGCTACTTACTTTTGATACGTAAAAAGAATCTCCTGTTGTTTCGTTGAACGCTTCTAAATTTGAAATATAAAATCTTTTTTCAATTGTTTTTTTCTGCAATAGTAACAAAGGGTTTATGATTGCATTAAGCTTTGTATCAAGGACTTGAAACTCAAGAGAACTATTTTCGTTTTGCCATCCGGAACTACCGCTAGTACCTAAAAAAGTTCCAGCGTTTATATCAGAGATATTGTCGGTAATGGTTATGTTTTTAAGATTCCCATATACTGTATTTAATTCATTTGCATGTGAAAGAACAACAGCATTTCCTAAGGTTCCATTTATCCATCCATCTTCATCTGAAAATCTTCCAAGAATAGCAAGAACATAGCCATCTTCACTAGCTGCAACAGACATTGTTTTTGAAAATATTAATGCAGAATTGAAACTGCTGCCACGATCTTCCCCAAACCAGGAATATATAGACGTTTCATCTTCAATGCTTTGAGGCCACTCAAAACTCCATGTGCAAAATGTTAGTGAAAGAAAAACAAATAATGTCATACATGTATTTTTCATTTTAAAATCCCTTTTAGATTTTTTTATCTATTCTTTAATTAGATCCATACGAGAAATTATAGTGTCTTTGCCAACGAATAAAGAATTGTTTTCGGAAGCAATAAAAGCATTGTTTGCGTTAAAAGAAAAATTACCAAGTAAAACAGCATTTTTGTTAACTAATGAAACTTGATAATTAGGTTCATTTTTAGAAAGAATTGCATAAATTATTTCTGAGGTATTTGTTGTATTACAAGTGCATTCAACAATATGTATAGCATTGCTATTTAGAGATAAGTGTGTAGATGATAAGTTATTTAGATTTACCATAATTAAATTGTTTTTCGTATCGAAAAAAACATTATTATTATCAGAACTAAAGTATACAAGAGACTGATTTTTTGTTTCTTCGGTTAGAAATTCATGATAAATTATTTTTGTTTGGTTTTTTTCAACTTGGGCTACAATAATACGTTGGGATTCTAGTCCACATAGAGCAGCAACGTATTTGCCATTTGGTGAAATAGCGACACCTAAAATTACATTGTAATTGCTCCCCCCAGGCATGAATGTAGCAGATATCGATTGAGAGTTATTTGTATAAAAAATTTTTCCGTTTGAATAACCTATAACCGTACCGTTTTGCGAAGAATCAAAAGCTGTAATGATAGCAGGCTCTTCATGTGTCCATTGTTTTGTACCATCCAAGCTGTATGATGAAACAGAATTACCACTAGGGAGAAGTATGTAAATTCGATCTTCTTCGAAAAAAGGAAATCCTGTAGAATCTATATGTGTAAAAACAGTTCCATCGGGTGTATGACAATTAATTTGAGTGTTTTCTGGTGTATAAATTGTCCAAATCGAATCAGATATGGCTGCCCGAAAAGGAAAAGATTTAAGTTGCGAGATATTTCCTTCTTTATCAAAATAACCAAGAGTTTTGCCCAATAAAAAATGATGATCTGTTTCTGGATGTTGTTTTTTTTCTTGGTTATTTTCTGAGATATTAATTGTCCAAACTGGTTGTAAATGTAAATGTTCTTCTAACGGTGAAAGTGCTATAAAAAAATATAAAATACAAAAAACGATACAAATAAATATATATAAAACTTTTTTTTGTTTTGCTACCATAGTTAAACTATGATATAATAGAGAGCATATCTGGTCAAGGTAAATTGATACTTGGAAGACCTTTTTATAGGAGTTTAAATAATGGAAATAAAAATGCAAGATTTGTTTGAAAAAGCCCTTATTGCAAGTAAAAAATCATATTCTCCATATTCAAAATTCCCTGTTGGAGCGGCTTTGCTTTTGGAAGATGGCTCTGTTATCACCGGGGTAAACATAGAAAATCGTTCTTTTGGTGCAACAAATTGTGCAGAGAGAACTGCGCTTTTTACAGCTGTGGCGTCTGGTTTTCGAACTTTTAAAGCAATTGCAATTGCAACGCCAACTGCTGATTATCCTGTGGGACCTTGTGGGATTTGTCGACAAGTTCTTAGTGAATTTGCTCCTGCAGAAACACCAGTAATTTTTGGCTGCTCGAACGAAAAACAAGTAAAAACGACATTAGGCGAATTATATCCGTATGATTCATTGCATGAACTTGCGAAATAATTGTAGTAAAAAGTAATACTTGACAGAATATCGTAAACAATGCAAAATATGTTGTATTTTTTGCGTATATATGCAAAAGGAGTTTTATTTTAATGGAAGACGATATTCTTACAATAGATGAAGTTGCAAAATATTTGCGTGTTTCCGAACGAACTGTGTATGATTGGGCTCAGAAAGGTGAAATCCCTTCTGGTAAAATCGGAACAGTTTGGCGTTTTAAAAAGACCGAAATAGAAAAATGGGTAAATGATCGATTATCTTCTGGAGCAAAAACACCAGTTAATACAAGTCAATTACAGATTAAAAATATTCTATCACCAGATCGTATTTTATTTTTAAATCATTCTACAAAACATGATGCTTTATTGGAGCTTTCTGATATTCTTAGTACTGCACCCCAAGTCAAATATAAAAAAGAGCTTGCTGTTGAAATATTAAAGAGAGAAGAGCTTATGTCTACAGCAATGGGACGGGGAATAGCAATACCACATGTTCGCCTTTCTTCTGTAACAGATTTAGTTATGGCTGTAGGAATAAGTCAATGTGATATTATTGATTTTCAGACAATAGATGATGTCCCTGTTAGATTAGTTTTTATGATTGCTGCTGCATATAATCAACATACGTATTATTTACAAACGTTATCTTTTATATCTTCTAAAATGAAAAATACAGATTTAAGAAATTCTCTTTTAGATGTTAAAAATCCTATGGATGCATATAATTTGCTCATAAAAGAATAATTAAAAATCTAATACCGAAATCCATTTAGTGATATCACTCATTTCCACTGCAATTAGACCTAAATCAACGTGCCCTGTTGTTTCTCCGAGTAGATAAGATGTTCCGTCTACAACAATATGGGCGTTTTTCCCTTTAGAGCCTTCTGTGGCTATTCCAAATAGTGCATGACTAAATTCTGCAGAAACAAACATCATTGTTTGGCAATTCATGTGCGCGAGTAATACAGATAAGAGCATAGAACGGCTATCACAATCTGACCCATCTCCAGAAATTATCGAAGGAAGATTTGCAAAATCGCTATTTGTTTTTTCTCTTTCATACGAAAATCCTTGTGTCCATGTCAAAAGAATTTGTGCAAGTTCTCTATTTGTATGTTCTGGGTCTATTTCTTTTGCAAGAGGGTATAATTGACTATAAATTTCAAATGAAGCTTGTTGTAAGCGTAGATAAGAATCTCGATAAATCATACGGTAATATCTTTGCCAAGCTTCTCTCCATAGTTCTGAGTTACTGTATAGTGTGAGAATTGCATATTCTCGTTCAATAACAAACTCATTTGCCATAGCGGCTTCTTTATCCATTGTTACTGGTATATCTTTGTCTGCAATGTGAACGATGTAAGAAATGTCTTCTGTTGAAGGAAATGCATAAGACGTAATAGCCCCTGGATTTTTTATGTTTTCAGTTCCAAGGTAAAAACTATCCAATACAGAAAGAAGAAACTGTTGGCAATTGTCGGCTTTCTCTGCTGTTGCATATGTTAAAAGAAGAACCATGCCTTTTTTAGATGGGAGGGAACAAGAAAAAGCCCAACCTTCGTATGAAACTCCTTCAAATTGCATGGAAAACATTGCAATCGAACAATCTTGATTTTGCCAATCTACAGAATCGATTTCACTTAAAGCTGTAGCATTTATTTGTGTAAATGATGCTTGAATAGTTTCTTTGCTACTTGCGTATTTATCGAATGAATAGGATTTTATAATTGTTGTTATTGGCATAAAGGAGTGGGTGTATTGGAAACTATCAACCCCATCTGTAGCCACAAGTTCAAACCCTTCTGGTAAATCAAGTGTATAATTCCACGTCGAATTATATAATAATTCGGCATGAATGGGACCCACTAGAGCAAAAAAAATGATAATAAGAGAGTGTATTCTTTTCATAAAACTTCCTTTACGTTATACTTATCGGGTGAATTTATTACAAATCGTATATGAAAATGAAGAAATCCTTGTAATTAATAAACCTTGTGGTTTGGCTGTTCAAGGGGGAAAAGGAATTAGTTCTTCTGTAGATGCTTTGTTAAGTGAACAGTGTGGGTATAAAGTGTATCTTGTACATCGGCTTGATAAAGAAACCGCAGGTCTCTTAATCATAGCAAAAAATTCTCAAGCAGCACATAAATGGACTAACTTAATAGCTAGCAAAAAAATAGTTAAAAAGTATCAAGCTCTTTGTTTTGGGGCTTTTTTTAATCAATCAGGAAGTTTTGATGTACCAGTAAAAAACAAAAAAATAGTAAAAAGTGCCAAAACAGAATATAGAGTACTGAAAACAGGAATTCTTTCTGGTGTAGATCAGCCTGTTTCTCTTGTATCACTTCGTTTAGAAACAGGGCGTATGCATCAGATTCGTATTCATCTGGCTCAGAATAAAACGCCTATTATTGGTGACGATAAATATGGTGATTTTAAACTTAATAAATTAATAAAAAAAAGCAATGGGGTAAAAAAACTTCACCTAGCAGCTATTCATCTAGAAATCCCAGGCAAGACAATAGAAATACCTATTCCTGCTCATATGGTAAAAACTGTAGAGCTACTTGACTAATTATGCTTTTATGTAGAGAATTATTAGACTTATGGATACATCAAATGTAACACGGTTTTATTTAGAAACTTTATCAACAGCCGCTTTAATTGAGATAGCAGATTATTATGGTATTGATATTCCAGAACACTTGAATAGGCAATTCATTATTGGAGAATTACTTGAAGCTGCTTCGGATCAGGAGAAAGGACAATCAAGTGAAGAGGAGTTAATTGAAACAGCTGATATTGTAAAAGTTGAAGCATTACCGAAGACATATAATGAAACAAAAATTTCGATTGTAATGCGAAATCCTGTCTGGTGTTTTGTATATTGGGACTACAAAACAAAAGAATACGAAGCTTTTTTGAAAGATCCAGATTTTTTAGGTTTTTCAATTGTGTTTATGTTTTTGTTTGGGAAAAATGATGATACTCCAGCTGATACTTTCGAAGTTCCTATAACAAAGAAAGATCGTGCTCGATTTGTTTTAATGCAACATCCTGGGTTTTATGCTCGAGCTGCATTGGTAGCAAAGCATAGAGAAAAAAAACAACAAGTTCTTGTAGAATCTAAATTAATTTGTCTCCCTGGTGGACTTCCAGATTTGAGTTCAAAAACAATAAATAAAACAGTTTCACCTATTTTAAAATTGTCTGGATTACCAGATATTTTAGTTTCTCAATATGTGAAACATCGCCAATCATTTTCGTAGGGTATGTATGTTTAAAAAATCTCTTTCTTTAGTATTGTATGCTCATCAAGAATATATGCATCATGTCGATGATGAATCTCATTCTCAGTGGCATAAATCTCTGTTTCCTCTTATGACAAATATGTATATTCCATTACTTCAAGCTTTTGAAAATATGGAACAAGATAATGTCGATTTTAATGTTTCTATGGTGGTAACACCAGTATTATGCTCTATGTTAAAAGATCCAATTCTTCAAGAACATTATATTGTTTGGTTGGATAGGTTAATCGAATTTGGTGAAGCAGAGATAAAAAGATATGAATCACAGCCTTTGCTTAAAAAAAATGCAGAAATGTATTTAGATAAGTTACTCGATACAAAAGAATATTATCAAAATATTCTTGAATGTGATATTCTTAAAAAACTTGTATATTTTGCAGATAAAAAAAATGTGGAATTACTGGGAACAACGGCTACCCCATTGTTTTTGCCACATTTTGCAGATTTCCCTGAAAGTATAAATGCTCAAATTGAAGCTGGACTTATTTCCCATAAGCATTCATTTGGTATAAAACCAGATGGCTTTTGGCTCCCTTTTATGGGATATGTACCTGGGTTAGAAAATTATATAAAACTGTATGGTTACAACTATACGATTGTAGACACTCACGGGCTTCTTTTTGCAAAACCGGTTCCAAAAAATGGAATTTTCACCCCTGTACGTACTAAAAATAATCTTGCTATGTTTGCACGAAATTATGATTCGTATTTAGAAGGGTGCAATGATTGTGATTTTTTTCAGAGTGATAATTATCGGTGTGAAGAACGTGATATCGGTTATGAGGCTTCGAAAGAAGACTTATCAGAACTCTTGTATGCAGACGGAGCTCGTTTCGAAACAGGTTTTAAATATTGGTCGCGTAAAAGTAGTACAGAACAAGTTTATAATCCAGAAGTTGCTAGTCAACAGGTTCAAATTGATGCAGAAACTTTTCTAAATAAAAATGCAAAAAAACTAGAAGAAGCAGAAAAGATTTGTAATACAAATGTTTCACTTATTGATACTCTTTATTTACAAGACTTAGGAAGAAATTGGTATGAGTCAGTTGAATGGATTGAACAAATTTTTAGACAAGCTAATAAACGAGAAGATATACAAATTGAGAAAGTTTCCTCATTAATAAACAATCCATATACACTACAGGAAGTCAAGCCTTCTATAAGTGCGGCAACTCCTTCTGGTTATGGGCAAGAATTATTAGATAACAGTAATAGTTGGATGCTTTTTTATGTGAGAAAAGCAACAGAGAGAATGCTTGATTTAGCTGTTCGTTTTGATGAAAATACGGGATTAAAAGCGCGGATACTTGATCTGGCAGCAAAAGAACTTATGCTTGCACAAAGTTCTGACTGGGCAAAATTAGTACACTTAGAATCCAATGCCGATTTTGCAGATGAACGATTTCGGATGTGTATTAAGAATTTTACTACGGTTTATGAATCTCTTGGTGCAAATCAAATGAGTACAGCGTGGTTAACTGAAATTGAAAAACAAGATATGTTATTTGAATGGATGAATTATAGATTCTTTTCACCAAAACGTTAATTAAGAGTTTGTAGTTCTTTTATTCGCTGTTCTAATTCAAGAGATGATTGGGCTGACTCAATCCCCGCAATAGCTGGATCAAATCGAGGTGAATACTCCAAAATTTCTGACCATATTTCAATAGCTTTTTCGAGTTCTCCATTTGCATATAAATGTAATCCCGTCGAATACATTTCATCTATTTTTTGTTGTAATTCATAACGTCCATTATCTCCTAAATTAAGCTTTGCTGTTACTGAGATTCTGTTTATAGGAGTGGTTGAAGATGTCATGTCTAGTGTGTAATTTATATTAAATGTTACTTCATTATATTTTAGTTCTCCTCCCATTGTAAGGCGAGGGCTTCCACCTCGTAATTGAAAACCTCCTAACATGGTAAAGAACGGAGTAATTATTACAGATGTTCCTGTTGAGGCAGCCCATTGTTCTGATGTCGAAAGATCTGAAAGATTAAATGGTTGTTGATATTCTAATGTTATAGTTACAGGACGGATAAAACTGTATGCAATTCCTGTAGAAAAATAGGTTGGTAATGTTTCTGAAAAATCGCTGTCTGAACTTGTTAAATCTGTATAAATAAAACCGAGATTGTGTATTGTAGCTCCAAAATTTAAGTTAGAATCTCGAGAAGAGTAAAATTTTAGTGCGTTAAATTGTAGAAGCACACCAATATCAGTCATTGCAGCAATTGCAGACTGAGAAAGACCTGAATCTGTAATTATTTCATCTGTATCATTGTCTGTATAATCCGGGATGCTTCTAAATGCTCCTTTTAAATTTGCTCCGACACAAATGCCTTTAAATTTATATCCTGCTAAAAAATTATATGAAACATTAAGTGTTGCAGTTGTTTCTGAATAATAGCCGGTAGATACGTTATCTCCAAAAATGTTATATTCAGTAAAAGGAACATAAAAGCATTTTAATGAAGCACCATATCCTAAATTATTAATTCTGTTTACATATGAAAGAGTTTCAAGTGAAGAATCAGAAATCCAAGAATTATGAAATATAGCTGCTTCGGTATTTTCTAATTGGCAGCTACCAGCAGGATTGTATTCAAAAAAACTAATATCATCTGCTAATGCTGTAAAAGCTGACCCTAATGCTTCGGCTCTACCACCGGAAGGAATGTAAAGAGATCTAAAGCTGGTGGTACCTTCATTTTCATCAATGTAATCATCAAATATTTCAGATAAAGTTTCTGAAACATCATCATATGTTGCAGAAAAGATTACAACCGGATGTAAAAAAAAGAATATGAGAATAGGAAATAGCGCTTTTCTGTATTTTATCCAGCTCATAATTCATTATTATACTGCATTTTTTAGTTTTTTTCTTCTTATTGTCGTAAAATAAGATTGAATTTTACCGAAAATAGAGAAAGGGAGATTCCTGCACTAATATATGTAACTTTAGGTTGGAATTATGTAGTGGTAAGTGTTAGTATTCAGTTAGAAGGTGTTGTTATAAAAAAACGAATATTTATAGTAATATTTATTTTTCTCTCATTATCTCAAGTATATGCATCGGGTAAAAAAGATGTAACTCTTGAAGAAATTGACCTCCTCATCGAAAAGAAAGAACTTAACGAAGCTGTTGATAAACTTGATGAATATATAAAATATAATCCTTTAGATTTTGATAATGCTCAAAAAAGAGTGGAATTTATCTTAAAAATTCGAGAAAATTATAAAAAAACTGCTGATAAGCTTGTAGAATTTCAGGAATATTTAAAAGAAAATCCAGCTGAAAATACTCCCGAAAATAATAAAATTATTCTTGACTATATCAGTGAACTTGAGAATATGGAAAATAATCAAAACGTGCAGCAAAAAAAGTTTATTTTAGACTTAAAATCAGCAGCATTATTTATTTATTGTAATAGCGTGTTTGAAAATTTAATGGCTTCAGGTGTGCAATTATTAGGCGAAAAAAAATATGTAGAAGCTGCTCAAATATATACAGAGGGTTTCTCTTTATATCGGGATGAATTTTATGATTCTGGATATGCTAAAGAAGTAGTAAATAATGTTGATTCTTACTTAGAAACGATTAATTCGGATTTGAATGCTTACAAAAACTTACAAAGCAGTTTACTGGATGCATTTGCTCAATATAACGCTGCTTTAGATGAAGGAAATTTAACTGGGGCTGCAGCAATATATCCTCAAGTTGTGTCTCAAATAGAAAAACTTGCTAAAATTAGAAATGATACTGCTATAGCAGGTATGTACTTTAAAAGTTCTTTCGAAGACTTAAAATCAAAGGAGTCAAGTGATATTACAGACTCTTCTTTTTTACCTTTTGCGTATCGTTTTGTTCTTGGTAAAGACAGTGATACTTCTACTGGTATTTTAGCAGCGATTGATGCTCAATGGAAAACACTTGTTGAAGAGTCAAAATCACATATGTATACGGCTTTACAAAAAAAATATGCTACAATTGCAAATTCTATTTCAAACGAAACTTTAGAACAAACGGCTGCTGTTATACCTTCGATTAATACAGGTTTTCTTGAACTTTCAGATGCTATTTCTCTGGCTACGAATCTAAACTTATTATATCTTAATTTTAATGAATCTCCAAGAGGATATACTGTAGATGCGTACCCGGTATATACAAATAATCTTATATATGCAAATGATTTAGATAACGCTTGTTCTGACTTGCTAAATACCGTTGTGACTTTTTTGACCGAAACAAACACTTACCAGTCTTTAAGTGTACCTGATGATGTCCCTACCTCCTTTAGGAATCCTGATGATACTTATGTTGCAGGAAATTTAGCATATCTTTTGGGGCTACAAAATGTGTTAACGGAGTCCGAAACTATTTTTTCGGCAATAACAGAAAAACGAACTATTCAAAATGAGACTGGAACTATTGTGATTGGTGAAATTCCGTGGGATACATTATATTCATCTTTAAATGGGTTACAAACAACTATCAGGTCGGAATTAAAACGTATGGAATTTAGTGCATGGGAAGAGCTTGCAAATTATATTCAAACTGGGTGTGATGAGATTTCAGCATCATATTCTGAAATATACAATAATGCAATTGGGCTTATAAATGAACCATTAGATATAACTGTTTTGTCTCGACCAGATACAGCCTTAGAAATTTTGACAGAAGCTGTAGCTTCGGCTAATACTGATTTATCACTCTTAAAAACAAAAAGATCTTTGTTATATACTGATTCTGAAGATGTGACAACTCTTATACGTGAGCAAACTCAGAGAGCAGATGCAGGGATTGCTACTTTAGAGCGTTTTATTACAGATGCACCTTTACAAATTAATTTAGCACGTGAAAGAATCTCTTTAGCTCAACGGGCTCAGAATGAAGCAGATCTTAGATATTCTCAAGTAATTACTTATCTAAACAATAATGATTTTGACAAAGCGAGGGAGTCTTTAGCTCGTTCTCGTGAAAAATACAGTGAATCTCTTTTATATTTAGATTCTGATGCTTTAAGAGAAGAAAGTGATCTTAAATTACAAGAAATTGGAGAAAGAATTACAAAAGCTGAAAACGAAATGGTAGTTCGTACAGTTCGTTTATTGCAAACGCAAGCAAAAGACGCTTATTATCAAGGAAATTTTGAAGAAGCAGAAGCAAAACTTGTAGAGGCACGGTCTACGTGGGCAATAACGAATGTAGATGCCGATTCAGAGATCGAAAACTTATTAGCCTTAGTAAAAACTGCAATTTCAATGAAAACTGGGCGAGTTATTTATCCAACAGATCCATTGTATCCAGAGATGAGTCAAATTCTTAATATCGCCAATCAATATTACAATGAAGGATATGATTTAATTAAGGAGGGTAATAGAGAAAAATCGCTCGAAGTTTTACAAAATGCAAAGTTAAAACTACAAGAATTACAGCTTGTTTATCCATTAAATCAGCAAGCAAGTTTACTCACTCTTCGAATTGATAAATTAATTAATCCTGATGAATTTGATGATTATTTTGAACAAAAATATAAAGTTGCTAAAACAAATTTTTTGAATAATAATGATCGGCAGCAGTCTTATATAGACTTGCTTGATTTATATGAAATTAATCCATCTTATCCTGGCTTGAAGGAAGATATCTATAATGCTGAAATTACCTTAGGAATTCGAGTCTTGCCTCCAGATAGAACAGCTATAAACAAATCAAAAAACCTTACAAAAGAAGCAGAAACCCTGTATAATAATAATAGAAACGATGAAATTGTTTTAAATCAAGCTCTTGCTAAATTAAATGAAGCAATTGAGTTAGATGGTGATAATAACGATGCTATTATTTTAAAAGATAGAATTAATACAGCCTTGGGTGGGCAAGCTGTTGCGGTTCTTCCTGCTGCTCAGCAAGTTATTTATCAGCAAGCGATTCAAGAACTTCAAAAGGGAAATGTTCTTCAAGCGGCAGCCCTCGTAACAGAATTATGGAATGATCCTGATATGAGAAGATCTCCTGATGTTATTGACTTAAAAAACAAGGTGGACTCTCAGCTGTGATACAAAAAAAACAGTATCTTTTATTTTATGCTATTTTTTATTTTCTTGCTTTTGCCCCACTATATCTTTTTTCTTATGATTTTTACTGGGAAAATGCAGAGGTTATCTCTTCTTCTGAAAGTCGTTTTCCTCGAGCCGCTTCATATAAAGACTTAAATATTGTTGTTTGGGAAGATATTGAAAGTACTGGAGATAAACAAGGCAATATCTGGCTTTCAGCACAGGTCTCGAGTGAGGCTAATGCTGATTCGTGGGTAAAAATTGATCGTTTTGCAGGTCCGTATTCTTTTTCAGGGTCTGTGCCAGATATTTTTTCTTTAGCAATTAATCAAGATTCTGTTATTGCTATTGCGGTTCAATCTGGGGATCAAAAAATATCCTCCGTAGTTTCTACTGATAAAGGAAAAAGTTTTCAGAGTTATGAGGTGTATCAAACTGGTGATACCCTTATTGCTCCTCGTATTTATCGATCAGCAAATAATACTTTTACGCTTTTTGCTACGAGTTCTGATGGTAACGCTTTTCATTTAAAAACCGCCCGGTCTAAAGATGGTATAAATTGGTCTGCATTTTCTGCTTTTCAGGAGTCGACAACTTTTTCGAATGCTTTTTTACCAATGTTACAAGTAATACCAAAATCAGGGAGTCGAGATAGTGAGAGCGATATTGTGGTTTTTCAGGCCTTCTATAGGAGTGGAGAAAGATTGTCTTATCAATTATTTTCTACTCTTTCGAGTGATAATGGTCTGACCTGGAGTGATCCTGTTTTTTTGACACAAATAGGATCTGGGGACCAAACGTTCGAAAAGTATAACAATCAACGTCCAAATTTGTTATATACCAATAATGAATTATATCTGGCGTGGGAACGTTCTTATTACACATCTTCTAATAGTTCTATTTATGTAGTAAAAATATCTCCTGAAGGGACCTTCACTCAGACACCCCAAGTACTTTCTCCTTCTACAGCCAGTGCTCATCAGGCTCAATTATTTGAATTTAATAATCAAGTTTCTATACTTTGGTATGATAATCGAAGGGGTAAAGATTCTATTTATTTTGCACAAAAAAATGGATTTTTGTGGGATGACGAAAGAATTTCTACTTCTTCACAAAATACGGTATTTGCAAGTCCTCTTGTAATTAATTCTGGGAAAGATTTTCATGTCTTTTGGGAACAGGAACTGGCTTCTGGAGGGCACCGAGTTACTAGACTTTCTGAAGACAGAACTGTTTTACCTGCAAAAATTTATGCAAGTTCGTTTGCGTTAGGGAAAAGAAGTCCTTCTGATAAAGCTACTTTTAGAGTTGTAATGCCTTCTGATTCTTCAGGTATTGCTGGGTATTCATGGGTGTTTACTAATAAAAGATCAGAAAAACCACCAAAAACTTTTATGGAATTTCCGAATAAGCAATATATTTCAGATATAGCTGATACGGATGGGGAATGGTATTTAAAGGTACGAGTACAAGATATGGCAGGAAATTGGTCAGAAGCTACTTCTCTTACCTATTACCGAGACACAACCCCTCCTGGAAAACCAAAACTTGTACCTCCTACTCTTGATAACGATGGAACTTTTTTATCAAATACGTTTGCAATAGATTGGTTGGCTCCAGTTTTGCAAAATGATGACGATGGTATTGGTGGGTATTCTTATTCTTTAGAATATTTAGCACCGCTCTCGAGTAAGACTAATAATCCAGAAGAATGGAATGCCGAAGTTCTCTCCAATTTAAAAGGGACTGTACCTTCTCGTATTATTACAAAAAATAATGAACAAAAATGGTACAACAAAGATAATGGGATTTACTTGTTCTCTGTAGCAGCAGTTGATACTGTTGGAAATATTGGAGAAAGTGTATCTATCCCTGTATATTTAAATAAATACATTCCTTATACCGTAATTTGGTCAATAGATCCTGTAACTGATGAATTTGGGGATGTCAGTGTTTCTATCTATGGAAAAGGATATACATATGATGGTGTCATTACAGAAATTTATATAGATAAAGATGGCCAAGCTCCATGGGATCATATTTTAAAATTATCAAATAAAGATTATTTAGTATCATCTGATCGAACAATAAAAGGAATCAAGCTGTCCGATATAGAATCGGGTACCTACAAAATTGGCTTATTGCATAGTGATCGTGGATTATATATGAGTAAGAGTATTTTGCCAATTACAGAATATGGAACGGTAAAAATTGGTAAGTACGAATCACAATACCAACCAGTATGGGAAATTATTGCAAATCATTATAAGTATTCTATAGGGGTTGGGGACATCTTATTATGGTGTTTGGTTTTCTTTTCTCTTATAGGATTATTTGTTTCTTTACGTGGCTTGGTTTCTACTGCAAAAGAAGTAAATGTTGTTCGATATGAAGTAAAAGCTCTTATACAAGGAGATATTATGCCTTTTGAAAAAAAAGTTCAGCAAGAAAAAATAAAAAAGCTTCATAAGCGTGGGTTAAGCTTGCGTTTTCAGCTTATATTTATCACGTCAATTCTTTCACTTTCTATTATTCTGCTTGTGTCGATTCCACTCGGAATATATATGATAGATACTCAGCAACAGACCCTTTCTAAAGGGCTGCAAGATAGGACGGCTGTTTTGCTTGATAGTCTTTCAACTGGTGTTAAGGCATATATGCCTTCAAAAGATGTCCTAGAAATGAGCTTCTTACCAAATCAATCAGATTCAATGGAAGAAACTAATTATGTTACAATTCTTGGATTTGCTTCAGATGGTAAAGATACAAATTTAGATCATGTGTGGGCAACAAATGATCCTGATATAAATTCTAAAATTGACGATGAAAATCTTTCTCTTGGTTTATCCCGACTTACAGGAGAAAATATAGCACAAATTACACAAAAATGTGCTGATCTTAATGATAAAGCTGTTCAAAATGTCCAAGAAATTTCTAATCAAATTTCACAATTAACAAAAGAAGGTATTTTGTTAGTTTCAAAAACTGATACAGCGTCTGTAGAACGAAGGACAGAAGTGCAGAATTTGATTAATCAGTTAGAAGAAAAACTTTCGATAGATTTGAATGCAATATCCGCAGAGGGAGCAGGAATTATTCCTCATTTTAATATGGGAAAAATTGACAGGACAAACACAACTTATATTGCCTATAAACCAGTTTTGTATCGTCAAGGTTCAGAGCAAATGTTTGTTCGAGGAATTGTTCTTATCGAGTTTTCTACAGAAAATCTTATAGTAAGTTTAGATGTCGCTCGTCGAACAGTTTTTACTACCGCAGCGACAATTGCTGTTATTGCTATCCTTATAGGTATCAGTGCTTCATTATTTCTTTCTCATATAATTATTACTCCAATACGGCGAGTTGTAGAAAGTGTTGCAATTATTAGTAATACAGTGAATAAGAAAGCATTAGAGCGAGATCCTCTTCCCCTTAATCGTGGAGATGAAATAGGAGAACTTGCCTTGAGTGTAAACCGTATGACTAACGATATTCAATTTGAGGCATGGCATAAATCTTTCTTAAATGACGGGCTTGAAGTTCAACGTGCAATGTTGCCTTTAGATATCGAAAAAGGTAAAAAACAATCAGTGAGCCATTATTCAGAGGATTCTCTTGAAATATTTGCCTTTTATAAAGGAGCAGTAACTGTTTCTGGAGATTATTTTGATTATCGTAAACTTGATGATAGGTATTATCTCTTTCTTAAAGCCGATGCTTCTGGGCACGATGAAGGAGCGAGTCTTGTTGTTACAGATTTTTCTGCGATTTACATAGAAAGTTTTAGGGATTGGACACCACAAAAGGGTACAAAATATCTTAGTACTGTTGTTGCTAAAATAAATGCACATTTAAATTCTCGTAATTATCCAGGAAAATTTGTTGCATTTACTATGGTTCTTTATGATACAAAAACCGGTGATTTATATTGTTGTAATGCTGGTGATAATATAATGCACATCTATGATGTCTCAGAAAAAAAGAATGTAAAAATTACATTGAGTGAAACTCCTGCTGCAGGTGCTATAGATCCTTTTCTTATAGAAATGAAAGGCGGATATCCGGTAGAAAAACTTCATTTAGATCCGGGAGATATATTATTTTTATATTCTGATGGAATCGAAGAAGAGCAACATAAATATAAAGATGAGTTTGGAGATCATGTAGCATATAAAATGGATGAAAACGGGGAAGGAAATTGGTTGCAAGTGCCTCCTCCAGAACCTGGTGAGCCGACAGGGGATATTGAATTTGAAGAAATGTCGACAGATGTGGATAGAGTAAATCCTATTATTCAAGCAGTTATGACCAAAGGTTCCTATACACTTCACCGCAAAAAAAATCCTCTAGAATTTGAAGAGAAAGGTTATGTTTTTGATTTTTCTTCTTGTGAGGGGACGGCAGAAGAAGCTGTTATGGCTCTTTTAGCTGTAGATTTTGTTTTTCGCATGGAAAAAACAATTGGAGTTAATGAATATAATACTGTTGAGCAAGATAAAAAAATTGATAATTTCTTAAAAAAACATTTTATTGAATATAATAAATATTTAGGTAAGAGCATAAAACATTTTGATGAAAAATTAGAACAGGAGTATATGTTATATACTGAATTAAAAGCAGATGAACAATTTGATGATTTAACGATTTTAACGCTTCAGAGAAAATAAATTTATGTGTTTTTTGCTGTTAGTTTATTTAAATATTTTATTATTGATTTCTGTAGATAAAATAGATTTGTTTTAGAAAAGATAGTATAATATTATTTCTAAGGTTTTAAGCTAATTGAACTTTAAAGAAGGGGGACATATGAGTAATCAATTTGTTAATAAGATGAAAGATTATCTTGATAAAGGGGTTGAAGTTTCCAAAGACACTCTTGATAAAGCTGGAGATGCTGTGCAAAAACTTGGCAATTCTAGTATTACTAAGGTAGAACAACTCCAAATGGAGCAAAAACTCAAACAAAAATATCTTGAATTTGGAAAACAGTGTTATGAATTAATGAAGAATGATGAAAATTTGGCTGTTTTAAGTACAAATAGTTCTCTTAATTCAAGTTTTGAAGCTATAAATGAGCTCAAAACAAAGCTGGACTCGGTTTAGTGAAAAAAAACAGTTTTTTTTAATAAAAACGTGTTTTAGCTATTGACGAGTTCTAAGGTATCATGTATATTAATCAAACGTCGCTGATACAGCAATGCTAAAACATTGCAAACGGTGACAAACAATATAGTTTTTTTGAAAAGCTTCATATAGCTTAGAAAAAAAATAAAAAAATTGAGATTAAATACTTGACTAAATAAGTTAAAATATGATACTCTTAATTCACTCGCCGCTAAGGTTGAGTAACAAAAAACTTACTTATAAAGAGTAAGACTATAATGACAAAAGCTTGCTTTTGTTGAGAAAAAACTTGTTTTTTCTCCAAGTTCTTTGAAAAATAAATAGGGAAGGAAAGATAATGGAATTTTTTACTTAGGTAAAAAATTCTGACAAAGTGCAAACAGGTTCGGGAGAC
>JTFN01000008.1_pt1 | contig 153893 bp, 156 predicted proteins | sample 235401 | NCBI WGS metagenome assembly JTFN01 (sample SAMN03067589, study PRJNA260952) | activated sludge metagenome | biome: Sludge; feature: Wastewater; isolation source: CETP activated sludge from augmented bioreactor treating industrial... | place: India:Gujarat | collected 2013-04 | reverse complement strand
ATTTTTGTCCACACCAATTGGTTTAGTCTGGACATTTTTGTCCACACCAATTGGTTTAGTCTGGACATTTTTGTCCACACCAATTGGTTTAGTCTGGACATTCTGTTTTTGTTCAGTATCAACATTTTTATTCAGTTCTTTGTGTTCGGGATTATCGTTATCATATTCAAAACTAAAAAAAGATTCTGTAAATGCAAAATAAGTGAAGTTTCCTTTTTTCCCGGCATGTACGATTGTTTTGTCAAATATTCCAGCTTCAACATATTTGTCAAAGCGTCTCTGAATACTTTTAACATTACATACACCTAAAATTGGATAATCTCTGATAATAGCACCATAACGGACATTGAAATAATCAACGCCGTCTATAGTCTTAGACCACATACCTTTTGCTTTGGATCCGTCTTTTTTTAATGTTTTTGCACGTGTTTTAGTGGCAAAGCCTTTAAACCATGTGAATATAAATATATCAGTCGGATCTATGGCTAAATTTGGATGAGCTTCATTGAACTGAGCAATTTTGACTTGGGAATAATCCCAAACACTGAACTTCATAACTAGTTTATTCTCCTATTCTTATTTTTTATATGTTTTTAATAGCTCTTCATCTTTTATTGGAATATCAAACTTTGGTGCTATTTCGGAAAATGTAAAATCAGAAAACAAATCAGCGTTTTCGATTTCTTCAACAGTTTTGCCTTCATGCAGCATAGAAATGATTTTGTCATAAACCTGATATGAACCTTCTGCAAATCCTTTTTTTAATCCTTCTGTAAAACCACCCTCGTAAGCTCTTTTTCTTTCAAGCGTTCTTTCCGAGTCCTGCTCTGGTGTAAGCTTATTTGGGTCCTCCCTTGGGTGTTCCTGCATAAAACTTAATCCACCAGGATTTCCTTCGTTATCCTCAAGTGCATCCGAAATGTCATCATCAGAAAAATCTTCTTTTTCTTTATTAGGTTTTGGATTTTTCTTTTCATTGATTATCTTGTCAGCCTTAGAAATAGACATTTCTCCGTTTTTTACGGCTTCAAGAGTTTCATCATCAGCATTGTTGATGATGTTTCTCATTCTTTCTGCTGTTCTAGGAGATACTCCAAGCACATCTGCAATTTCTTCTGATGATTTACCTGTGTTTTCACCATCTGTCTTTTTACCAGGATTTTTAAGTTGATCTAGTTTTGCCATTGCATCAAGTTTTTGATATGGTTCAAGATTACGCCGTAAAATCTGAAGTTCATAGGCATAAATTAAGGCTTCTGTGCGGGTATCAAATGTATGAATATAAGCAGGTATTTCCTCAAATCCTGCTATTTTTGCTGCAGCTACACGGTGTGCGCCGTCCCCACGGATAGGTTTTTCCATTGTTTCAGGTTCTTCTCTGATTTTGAAAAGATGAATGACCTGGGTTTTATCATAACCTTTGGCTATCATGGATTCAGCAATGGATTTTGCCATTTCTTCATTAAATGGGAAAATCTCAGTAAAATCACCCTTCGGATCTTCAGCAATATCTTCAACCTTTACTTTTTCAAAACCTGTATTCTGTGATACTACTGTTTTTCCTGCTGAAAATGCCTGAGCGAGTTGTTTATTATCATTCTGTTTTTTAAGGTCGTTATATGAAATTTTTTTACTTGCCATAGTTTATTCCCTCTTATTTTTTATATGAACGATTATTTCTCAATGTCATTACTTAATTCTGTGATTACAGAGAGAGTCTCTTTTTTTACACCTTCAAGATACTGAAGCGGAACATGAATGGATTGTGCTTTGCGGAATCCCTGGTCAACTGGAACTATGTAAAGCTTTGAGTCTGTTGCAGCTTTGATTTTTTCAAGATAGTCTGCCTGCTGAACAAGACGTAAATCTCTTGAGTTAAGCACAATTTTGTCCATTTTAGGTTTATCAGTGTCGTAACGGTCTTTAAGTGAGTCAATGTTCTGCATGAAAGTAATAAGCCCGTCAGATGAAAATTCATCAATGTTTAATACTGTAATTGCTTCATCTGAGGCAAGGAAGCAGCTTTCTTCCAGAGCACCAAATGACGGAGAAGTATCTAGAATAAGGAAATCAAAGTTTTCCTTAACTTCTCGACATATATGTTTAATTATAAATGGCTGCTGAGTAGCAAGTGTTTTAGAATAAAGTCTTAAATCGGAATTTAAGCTTGCTGTTGGAATGATTGATAGGTTTTCTACCTGAGTATTGATAATTGCATCGTTTGCCTGAGCTTTTTTCATAAGTACATCAGCAAGTTCAAGAGTTATCTCTTCAACTCCAAGCCAGGTTGTTGCATTACCCTGTGGGTCTGCATCAAGTAATAATACTTTTTTACCATTTTCTGCCAGCTGTACGGCTGTTGATACTGAAATACTGGTTTTGCCAGTTCCACCTTTCTGTAAAGCAAATGTTATTGTTTTCATAGCGATCCTCTATGATTTTTAAGTTAGTCTCTCATACGAGAAACTTATGCCCTTGATAGGAATCGAACCTATCAAGGCAAAAGCAGCGCTAACGACTTTTGCCTTAACCCATTAAGGGCAAAAGTTCCTGAAACCTATTGACCTAAGCCCCAGGACTATCCCAGTAAGGATTTTGCTTGTATCATCTATCACACAACAACACGGGAGGCTCGCTGTATGAATAATGAACATAAAAAAAGAGGCTCCCTTTAGGACCGGTGGGAACCTCTTTAAGATTACGGCTTTAAAGAAATTTCTTCGGCTCTAAAAAGATACGGCACAAAAGAGGTCATACTTTCTTCTCCAGAAGATAATTTTTCTTTAGCGCCTATAAGGATGCAGTAACAAGCGAACTTTTACCAACATCCTTATAAGACGAATATATACCGATTTGTTGACAAAAGAATGTTAAAACTTGACAGATGCCAAAAAACTGAGTATATTCAGGTAGAAGTTCTAAAGCTTGGGGGTGCACCGGTTTCGACAGGTGTGATTCGTGGTTTTAGACTGCAGGTGAGTACGTCCAAACTCTAAAGAGACAAACTTATAATTGCCACTTTCAAAAAAGAAGATGACAATGTTTTTGCAGCTGCTAACGACGAATTAGATTTCGCTCTAGCTGCATAACACGGGATTCAAGTTGTGCCGTTCTGAACGGCTTGATATCTTGTAACTGATCAGGACTTACTTTATGAGGTTTCCGGCACTTGTAAAGGAAAATTAGATATCGGAATACGGTGCCGATGCTTGTGATGCTGCTACCGCGCGCCCGACAACTACCTCGCATTACTAAACCTGTAGACGTCTCTGGTCCGCACACTTGGACGGGAGTTCGATTCTCCCCATCTCCATAAAAAAAACACGGTTTTTTACCGTGTTTTTTTTGTTTCTTTACAACCCTTGAACCTACCACAGAACCTTGGGGACAAAGAAGGTATTATATAGCAGACCTTGAATGTAACATGATTGAAATTGATTCATTCCAAAAAGAATAAGGGTATAAATATAAATAAGAAAATAATTTACTTTGAGAGGAGCATTAAAATGCATATTGATGGATTACTAATAGGCTTATTAGCTTTTTTGATTATAGGAGTACTACATCCTGTAGTTATTAAAGGTGAGTATTATTTTGGAATTAAGATATGGCCAGTATTCTTGGTTTAATATCATGTGGTTTTGCTGTATTTATACCTAATTACATTGTGAGATTGGGATTAGGAATTCTTGGGTTTTCATTATTGTGGAGTATTGGAGAATTATTTCATCAGAAAAAAAGAGTAGAAAAAGGGTGGTTTCCAATGAATCCAAAAAGAAAAGAGGAGTATAAATCTTGAAAAATGAAAAGTTAAACACACCTCTTTCGCTAACTAATAGTATATACCTGCAGTAATAGTCAGCAAATAAAATTTGATAAATTATTAATATTAGTTTTTAGGGAAAATAATAAAAAATTATCAAGTTTATATTTCTAGTGCCCCAATTTATACCCTGCATGGTTAACATTCTTATTGCCTATTGGTAGTTTTATTTGGCCTGATGATAAAGAGCCACTTAATATTTCTTTAAAACAGATTGATTTAAATGATTACAATGGCTCGCTGTTTCAAGAAGTTGTTACTACGATTGACCTAGAAAATTCAGAGTTAAAAGCGCTAATTTCGTATGATGGCGCATTAGCCATACCAATGTGATGTAAATAGAGTTGAGTTTCCAGAGTGGCCAAAGAAAAAACAGATATAATAAATTGTACTTTGACCACATCCAATCATGCTTTAGTCTATGTATTTAATAGCTATGCCATTTGCTGTAAGAAATCCCCATGAAGACATATTTTTTCCACTTTCATAATATACATCAATAATGGCATCGGCTCCAATTTCAAGAGCTTTTTTCTTTAATAAGAAATTTGCTTCCTCTTCTGTTGGATTAGACGAAAAGACAGTGCTTTTACTAATATAGACTTCTTCTGTTTCAATTTCTTGATAGTCTTTATCGATTGGTCTTTTGCAGACAAGTAAATCAATTTTTTCAATCTCTGGGGTATTTTCAATAGTTACTTTGCCTCTAACTTTAGTCATAATTGGTTTATCTACCCCTCTAAGGAAAAAACCTACTTTATCATCTTGAATACTTACTACTAACTTATATTTTCCACCTTTTTCATAAAACGCTCCTTATAAATATCTTACCATTAAAAAATTAATTTAACAAACCCCTTATCGTATAGAGGTATCGTCAACTATTTCTAGATGGCAATTAGTGCCGGTATCGTCAAACATACTAGGAAATATAATCTTCTAAATCGTTGAAAAAAAAGTGTAGATACGTTAGCATACACACAATAATATCTAATATTACAGGAGGCTTATATGGCTCTTATTGTTTGGTCCGATGCATTTAGTGTTAATGTATGTAAAATTGATGAACAACATCATAAACTTGTCGATTTTATAAATGAGTTACACGAGGCAATGCTACAAGGAAAAAGTAAAGAGATACTTAGTGAAATAATAAAGGGACTTGCAGACTATACTGTTATTCACTTTAACACAGAAGAAGCTCTTTTAGAAAAATATAATTATCCTGAGTTAGCACTTCAAAAAGAAGAACATGCTCTTTTTGTAAAAAAAGTAAAGGAATTCCAAGAAGGCTTCAAAAACGAAAAATTTGGTTTATCTATCGATATTATGAATTTTCTTAGTGATTGGCTCCAAAATCATATTAATGGATCTGATAAAAAATACTCTTCATTTCTTAATGAACATGATGTTTTTTAACAAATTGTAGACGGATTTATTGTTTTCTAGCTAAAAAAGAAACTTTATCAATATCAAAAAAAATTAATTATAATATTTTCCTCTTATTTTACCCAAAAGTCTAATAATGTTACTGACATGTTTTATTTGGTATGATAGTATAAGTATCAATAATTTTTTTATTATTAATTAAAAATATTTGTTTATAAGATTACTACTATACATAGAGGAATACAAACATGATAACAAAAGATTTAGAACAAAAAACAGATGTAAATAGCAAAAGAAAAACGAAACTTATTGTTTTTTTTATAGTAACCATTTTTGGAGTGTTTTTTGTACTTTCGACGGTACAATTACTAATTGTATCTTATAAATCAAAAAACTTTTTAGAATCTGCCTATATACAAGATGCAACAGAAACAACTTTTGCATATTCTAGTTATTTTTCACGGTATATAAAAACTGCAAAAAATGAAATGAGTCAATATGTGAATGCAGATGTTTCTAAAACTGGTGATACTAAGCAAATTGTTCAATGGTTAAGGTCTCATGCAGATGTTCGTAGTGATGACTTTATGTCTGTTTTTTATTGCAACAATGTTGGATTGGCCTATATTGATACAGGTTCTGTTGTTGTTGTTTCAGATAGAGATTATTATAAAGCTATTTTTATAGATGGAAAAGATGAATATGTTAGTGATCCGATCATAGATAAAGTAACAGGTAAGCCGATAATAGAAGTCATAAGGGCTGTAAAAAAGGACGGAAAAACAATAGGTTTTTTTGGTGCAGATGTATCATTAATGGAATTACAAAAAAAAGTAAGTGAGATTGAAATTGGAAGGACTGGATTTGCCATGTTGCTTGGGGGAAATGGAAAGATAATCTCTCACAATGATAGAAGTTTAATTTATAAAGATTTACTAACTAGTTTAAGTGATGAACATGCCGATATTACAGAACTTGCAAGAAAAATGACCGCAGGTGAAATTGGTCATATGTGGGTGACTGGGTTTCAAGGGGAATCTGAAATTGCAGTGTATGCTCCTATAGAGGGAACTTCTTGGAGTTTTGGACTTTTTGTTTTTGAAGATCAGGTTTATCAAGCAGCAACTAATGTTATGCATATGATGTTTGTTACTGGAATTATTGTTTTAGTATTTATACTTTTAATTAGTGGATTGATTATTTTCTATTCGTTAAAACCTCTTAAAACAGTTGAAAGTTTAATAACTGAGATTGCCTCTGGCAATGCTGATCTTACTAAAAGGATAGAAATAACTTCAAATAACGAAATAGGTTCTGTAGTTGATGGGTTTAATAATTTTATCGGAAAGTTACAATCGATTATGAAGGAACTTAAGGATTCAAAAGCAATATTAGCCTTAGCAGGAAATGAACTTGCTAACGAAGCGCAAGAGACAGGAGTTGCAATAGAACAAATTATTGTACAAATAAATGCTTTAAATGATTCTATTATTAATCAGTCTGCGGGTGTCGAAGAAACTGCTGGGGCAATAAATCAAATTTCTTCTAATATTTCTTCTTTGGAAAAAATGGTAGAAACTCAGTCTTCTGGTGTTACCCAGGCTTCTGCTGCTGTTGAACAGATGATGGTGAACATAGGCTCAGTAGAGGAATCTGTAGAAAAAATGGCTACCGCTTTTGATCTTTTAGAAGAAAAAGCAAAGACAGGTTCTGAAAAACAAGAAGATGTTACTGTTAAAATTAAAAATATCGAAAGTAATTCTGATAAGTTACAAAATGCGAATGCTAGTATTGCAACTATAGCAAGTCAAACAAATTTACTTGCTATGAATGCTGCTATCGAGGCAGCGCATGCAGGAGAGGCCGGAAAAGGGTTTAGTGTTGTTGCAGATGAAATTAGAAAACTTGCGGTAACCTCGACTGCAGAGTCAAAAAAAATAGGTGAGCAAATAAAATTAATAAACGAGTCTATTATCGATCTTGTTTCTGCTTCTGCTGAATCTAGTGAAACTTTTGGTTCTGTTTTTGAAGAAATAGAAAGTGTGGATGAATTAGTACGTCAAATAAAAAATGCTATGGAAGAACAACAAGAAGGCTCAAAGCAAATTACAGAAGCTCTTCATTCTATGAATGATAGTACAGCAGAAGTTAGAAATGCTTCTTCAGAAATGGCAACTGGAAGTAGCGCTATTCTTGATGAAGTAAGAAGACTTCAGGACTCAACTTTGAACATGAAAGATAATATGTCACAGATGAGCGTAGGTGCAAAAAAAGTTAAACAAAATAGTACCCTGTTGTCTGGAGTAGTTAAAAAGGTACGTAATACAATTGCTAATATTGGTGAGCAAGTAGATTTATTTAAAGTATAATTTTGTTTTAATCGTAGGAGAATCATTCACTCAAATTTTTAAGATAAAATGACAGAAAATAAGTAAGAAATATCTCGAAATACTCGATTTTTATACAAAAGGTATAGTTACTTAACCAATTTTCTATTTTAGTGTATACTAACAGTAGTTTGTCGTTGCGTGCCAATATATGGTTGCCTAATCAGACGAATGTTTTCTTGTACATTTACATTATCTAATCGTTTCTAACTAGTACTTTGTACAAGAAAAAGAATACGAAGGAGATAATCATATGAAAAAAAAAGTATCACTAAATAAAATTGCATTCCTTGGTGATTATTTGCCACGAAAATGTGGAATTGCAACTTTTACTAAAGATTTATGTACTTCTATTGCAACTGCATACCCAAACTCACAATGCTTAGTTGTGCCAGTAAATGACACTGCTGCAGGGTATGCATATCCACAAGAAGTTCGCTTCGAAATTGCTGAATCAGATTTATCATCCTATCTTCGCGCTGCCGATTTTCTTAATATCACTGATGTAGATATTCTTTGCGTTGAGCACGAGTTTGGTATTTATGGCGGAAAATCTGGAAGTCACGTCCTTGCATTAATGCAACAAGCTAATATGCCTATAGTCACAACGTTGCATACTATCTTACAAAATCCTACTGCCGAACAGCGTCGAGTAATGAATGAGTTAATTCGATTGTCGACGCGTGTTATTACTATGGCACAAAAAGGTCGAGAGATTTTATTAAATACATATAACGTACCAGCATCAAAAATTGATGTTATTCCTCATGGAATCCCTGAAATTTCTTTCACAAATTCAGATCGCTTTAAGGATGAATTTGGTGTTAGTGGAAAACAGGTATTACTAACTTTTGGGCTACTTTCACCAAATAAAGGAATTGAATATGTACTCGAAGCTTTGCCTGCTATAATAGAAAAAAATCCTGATGTTGTATTTATTGTTGTTGGACAAACGCATCCTAATTTGTTACGAGATGAAGGGGAGCAATATCGATTACATTTAAAGCATATTGCCCAAAAATTGGGAGTGCAAAAACACGTTGTTTTTTTTAATCGGTTTGTTGAATTTGATGAATTGCTTAGATTTATTGGGGCTGCTGATATTTATATTACGCCTTACCTTACCGAAACACAGATAACTTCTGGAACTCTTGCGTATGCATTTGGAATGGGAAATGCGGTTATTTCTACACCGTATTGGCATGCAGCAGAACTTCTTGCAGATGGAAGAGGCTCGCTTGTTCCTTTTAGGGACTCTCATGCAATAGCAGAATCTGTTATAAAACTTCTCGGTGATGATGATGCCCGTCAGCAAATGCGTAAAAAGGCTTATCAGCTTGGAAGAGATATGGTTTGGAGTGCTGTTGCTCATAAATATATGGATTCGTTTTATCAGGCAGAGGTTGATTATCATCGAATAGGCGGAAAAGTAGCTCCTTTTAGAACCCTTGATGAACAGTCGGATTTTCTTCCAAACTTACGTCTTGATCATCTTTTTAGATTAAGTGATTCTACTGGTATTTTTCAGCATGCTAGTTTTACTGTTCCTCGATTTTCTGAAGGCTATTGTACAGATGACAATGCTCGCGCACTTATTCTTGCATTGATGCTACAAGAAACGGGTAATGGTAGCCCAGAAATTAGTAATCTAATATCAACTTATTTAGCCTTTATCAATTATGCTTTTGACCCAACAACAAAGCGCTTTCGCAACTTTATGAATTTTGATAGAACGTGGGTTAAGTCTCAAGGCTCTGAGGATTCTCATGCACATGCAATTTGGGCACTTGGTTATTGCATAGAACATTGTCGTCAAGCTGGCATGAGAATGCTTGCTACAGATCTTTTCGAGCATTCACTTACATGTGTTAATGACTTTTTATTTCCTCGTGCATGGGCTTCTGTATTACTTGGTATAGATGAATATCTTACGCGATTTGATGGAGACCGTTATGTTAGTCAGCTACGTGAATCTTTGACAAACAAACTCATGGATCTTTTTGTGACAAACTCTAAAAAAGATTGGCTTTGGTTTGAAGATAGTCTAACGTATGCCAATGCTCGCATTTCACATGCTCTTATTAGAAGTGGAGATGCAATGCAAAATAAGGCGGTACTCGAAGTAGGTATAAAATCGCTAAAATGGCTTATTTCTGTTCAAACAGCTAAAAAAGGTTGGTTTAGGCCAATTGGAACAAATGGATTTTATAAAAGAGGAGAAAATCGTGCTATTTTTGACCAACAACCAATTGAAGCGCAAACTACCATTTCTGCATGTATAGCAGCGTATAGGGTCACTGACGATAGCTATTGGTTGCAGGAAGCATATCGTGCTTTTGATTGGTTTTTAGGTCGAAACGATGTAGGAATTCCTCTGTATGACCAAAGTACAGGTGGGTGTCATGATGGATTGCATATAGATAGAATAAATCAAAATGAAGGTTGCGAATCAACTCTTGCATACTTACTTTCTTTAACCGAATTACAGACTGTTTTAAGTGCAAGTGAATCAGTATATAAGAAAGGTGATTATAAATGAAAATTAACAGACATTCTATCGTAATAAAACCAGATCTTTATCGTGTTTTTCTTCGTCCATTTTATACTTCGCGAAACGAAAGTGCTCAACGCGTTGTTGATAGTATACTTGCACTTACTGAACGTGAAGTGAGTAAAATGTATATCAAAGTAATTAATGATTTTGCAAAGCGACATGAAAATATCGAAAAAATTATTCTAGATCGATTTGAGCAAGTAAAAGAAAACTTGAATATAAATGAAAAGATTTCTTTTAAACGTAAAGCTTTAATAGGTTCATATTTTTTAATGGAATATGCTCCAGAGGCAGCTGCCTTATTTAATCCATCTATTGTTGTGCATCCAGATCAAACGGGAGTTCCAAAAGGTTCGATACGTTTTATTTTAAGTTTACGTGCAACAGGAGAAGGGCATATATCTTCAATCACATTTAGGACAGGAATACTAGATTCTATGAATAATATACAACTAGATGATCCTGTTCCTTTTACGTTACAGGCAAAGCGAAATCAAAATAGTGGATATGAAAAACAATTGTTTTTGCAAAAATTGCAAGAGACAGGTATAAATGACGATTTTAGTCGGTATGTTATTAGTTTACTCCCCGATGTGTTTGTTCTTAACGATTTAAAGGCCATATTAAAACAAGAATGTGAAAATGGCTTACAAGGAGACATGCATGTGGAACATTCTTGTCAAGCTATTATGCTTCTTGCAGAGTCGAATTATGAAGTCCATTTTACGGGTAAAAGCAAACTCTCTCAAAGAATTCTTTTCCCTTCTGGCCCGAGTCAGAGTAACGGGATTGAAGATGCTCGCTTTGTTCGTTTTACAGAAAATGATGGCTCTTATATGTATTATGCTACATATACAGCCTATGATGGTAAAATAACTCTACCTCAACTTCTAAAAACAAAGGATTTTATTAATTTTCAGTTTTCGACACTTAATGGACAGGCTGTGCAAAATAAGGGAATGGCGCTGTTTCCGCGAAAAATTAACGGTAAATATGCTATGCTTTCTCGTCAAGATGATGAAAATATTTTTTTAATGTATTCGGATAATATTGACTTTTGGTATGAAACTAAATTGCTAGTAAGTCCATCAAACCCATGGGAATATATGAAAATAGGAACGTGTGGTTCTCCAATAGAGACAAAATATGGCTGGCTGGTTATTAGTCATGGGGTTGGGGCTATTCGTAGATATTCTATTGGAGCTTTTTTGCTTGATATAGATGATCCGTCACGTGTCATTGCGCGTCTCGCACAGCCACTGCTAGAACCAGAGGAATCAGAGCGTGATGGCTATGTACCAAATGTTGTCTATACTTGCGGAGCAATGGTACATGGAAATGATCTGATAATTCCTTATGCTGTGAGTGACTATGCGACAAAGTTTGCAACGGTAAATCTTAATAAGCTAATTAAGAAAATGAAAAAAGACTCTATGTAAAATCTTTACTATATAAAAAAGCAAACTTAAATTCATCGAGCTTTACTATATATTTGTCTCATATCATTTACATCTAATTGCTTAAACTGTCCAATTGTACGAGTTTTGTTAAAACTGCAATTTATTGCTAATTGGTCAATTTGAGCATCGGTTAACTCTGTTCCAAGCTCATGAATAGATGTAGGCATATCTAGTGATTTAAAGAAGTCTTCCATGGCGCTAATTCCTTCGAGTGCAATAGATTCTATTTCTTCTGTTGTAAGATCGTCTTCGTACAAGTCTTCATTTTCTTTTTGTTCAGCTGGAACTATACCTAAGACATCACAAGCAAGTTTTGCAAATCTTTCTGGATGTTCTTTATAAACGTATCGAGCCCAAGTTCCCCAAATAGATGCTAATGTAGCGCCATGCGTGTAACCAAACATACCACTTAATTCGTGTCCAAGTTGATGACAAGACCAATCTCCTATTCCGTTACCGCAACCAGTGAGTCCATTATGAGAAAGACTACCTGCCCACATTATTTCTGCACGTGCTTCATAATCCTTGGGAGTTTCTTTTAGTATGAGTGCGTTTTCCATGACAGTCGATAAAAGTCCTTCTGCAATGCTGTCTGTAAGTTCTGAATATTTACCATCAGCCCCAAACCAACGCTCAAGTGTATGCATCATGATGTCAACACAACCACACATTGTCTGATGTATAGGTAAAGTTTTTGTTAATTCTGGATTCATAATAGAAAAGAGTGGGCGTGACATTTCATAATTGGTACCTCTTTTTTCTTTCCCGTTTGTAATAACAGATGAATTACTTGTTTCACTTCCGGCTGCAGCAATTGTTACAATTGTTCCTAATGGGAAAAATTTTGTAGGAGTTGCTTTTTTTTCATATATTTCCCACACATCAAAGTCATTTCCTAACCCATAACAAATTGCTTTCGAAGAATCGATAACACTTCCTCCTCCAACAGCAAGAACAAAGTCTACTTTTTCAGCTTTGCAGAGTTGTATACCTTCTCGAACAAGAGAAAGTTGTGGATTAGGGACTACACCACCAAGTTTAACATATTTAATTCCACTGTCTGTTAATGTTTTACAAACTCGATCAATGAGGCCTGATTTAACTGCACTATGACCACCAAAATGAACAAGAACTTTTGTTCCTCCTGCCTCTTTTATAAGCTCACCGCATTGGGATTCAGCATCTTGACCAAAAACAACTTTTGTTGGCACTTGATAGGTAAAATTTTCCATAAAACACTCCTTGTATAAAACTAAATATTATAATTTATAAAGTATCTACTTCTTTAAGCCATAGTGCTGCACTTGCATCACTAGGCATTCTCCAGTCACCTCGAGGAGATAAATTAACTGTTCCTACTTTTATCCCATCTGGCATACAACTACGTTTAAACTGTTGTTGAAAAAAACGTTTGTAAAACGTACGCATCCATTTTATGATCGTTTCTGAGTTGTATATGCTATTAGGAGTATTTGTTCCAAAAGCTTGTTTAGCTAATATATAAATCTTACGAGGCGTATAACCCCATCGTAAAACGTAGTATAAAAAGAAATCATGTAATTCATAAGGGCCAACAAGGTCTTCTGTCTTTTGTGCAATTGTTCCGTCATTTTGAGGTGGAAGTAATTCAGGGCTTACCGGAGTATCTAGTATATCCCATAAAACATCTGATAATTTTTTGTTTACAGCTTGTGAGGCGTTATTATTTGTATCTGCTTCTTCTGCAAACCAAGCAACTAAATACCGTACCAGAGTTTTGGGAATAGAAGAGTTTACTCCATACATACTCATATGATCTCCGTTATAGGTTGCCCACCCTAGAGCCAATTCTGATAAATCTCCTGTTCCAATAACTATTGCGCCATTCTTGTTTGCCAAATCCATTAGTACTTGTGTTCTCTCTCGAGCTTGAGAATTTTCATAAGTAACAGAATGATCATTTTCGTCCTGTCCAATATCGGCAAAATGTTGTCGAACAGCTTTTTCAATTCTAATTTCACGCAACGTCACATTCATAGACTTAGCCATACTACAGGCATTGCTATACGTTCTGTCTGTTGTTCCAAAACAAGGCATAGTAACTGCGATAATTCCTTTTAAATCTAGTTTTAAGCGCTTAAATGCTTCAGCTGTTACAAGTAAGGCAAGCGTAGAATCTAACCCTCCAGAAAGCCCTATAACAGCATTTTTGCATCCTATGTGTTTTAAGCGTTTTGCAAGACCTTCGGCTTGCATTGCAATTATTTCGCTACATCTAATAGCCCTGTTTTCTTTGTCTGCAGGAACAAAAGGAGATTGTGAGATGGTGCGCAAAAGAGTATACGAAAGATTAGTGTTGTTTTTAGTTTTTTTATCTAACTGAACAAGGTTTTCATTATCAGCAGCAATGTTTTCATATATGATTTTTTGATAATTTATTTTAGTATTTTCTGTTACCCAAGTATTTGCTCTTCGTCTTTCAGTTTCTAATTTATCTATATCTATATCACTTAGAATATAACCAGTGTTATACATTGTACTTTCTTTTAAGATACTACCATCTTCTGCAATAATATTATGGCCACTAAAGATTAGGTCTTGGGTGCTTTCTCCATGGCTTGCATTTGAATAGAGATAAGCGCAGGCACATCGGCCACTTTGTGATTTGACAAGCATCCTTCGATAATCTGCTTTACCAACAACTTCATTGCTTGCAGATAAATTACATATAATTTGAGCTCCGGCTTGTACATGTTGTGTAGAAGGGGGACAAGGCACCCACATATCTTCACATATTTCACATGCTATTTGAACTCCATGAAATTGAATTAGAGTATTTGTTCCAAAAGCAAAAGAATCTGATCTCTCAGTTTCGTCTTTTAATGCTTTCCCCGAGGTAAAATGACGAATTTCGTAAAATTCACCATAATTTGGAATGTGTGTTTTGGGAATAGAAGCAAGAATTATGCCTCCTGCAATAAAAACTCCACAGTTATACAGTTTATCGTTTTTTTCTAGAGGACATCCAACTGCAATAAGAATGTCTAATGATGTTGTTTCTTTTGCAATCCGCTTTAGTTGTCGTTTTGCATTGTCTAATAAGGTGCGTTGTAAAAATAAATCTCCACAAGTATATCCAGTAATAGAAAGTTCTGGAAAAACAATTAATTCAGCTCCATCAGAATGAGCTGTAAAACAATATTTTATAATTTCATTGGCATTTGTTTCGCAATCTGCAACAGTTACTTTTGGGCTTGCACAAGCAACTCTAAAAAATCCGTAGTTCATAAAATTAGTATACCATAATATAGAAATATAGTGCATAGAAAATACAAGTATAAAATAGACACTTGTCAATTAAAGAAATTCATAATACTATTATTCTAAATAGTGGAGGAAAAATGATTGAAGTAGACGATTCTAGGGTGATACGAACTAAAAAAAGTTTAAGGGAAGCTCTCTTAAAACTCATGTCTAAACACAATCTAGACGATGTACGAGTTAAGAATATTTGTACTTTGGCCGGCGTGAATCGTGGAACATTTTATAAACACTACGATGATAAGTATGCTCTTTTTGATGATTATTTAAGTAAGCTTGTGTCTGAGGTTGAATCAATTGGTGGAAAATGTTTACGCTATGATTCTGAAAATGACATACATACAACGCTTATCGATTTGTATATGCTTTTTTCTGTGCAAATAATGAAGTATTTTGTAAAAAATTCTGATATTTTAAAGGGCGTAGTTGTAAACAATAAGGAATCTCTTGCTAATTTTATGTTTACAAATCGAATGGAAAAAGCTTATAACGATTTTTTAAATCGCATGCGCCCAGTTGTAAAATTTGAAATTCCTGCAGATGTTATTTCTATGTTTTGTATTTCTGGTTTAATTCATCTTGTTATGTATTGGTTAGAGACTGGTCAAATTAAAGACATTGAGAAAAACACTATTTCTATTAGAACAATTTTGCAACACAATCTTTATATTCAAAAATAAATTACTTCTTGAAACAAGCTGTTTTTCCGGCTACAATTGCAAAATCTTATTTTAAGGATTAAAAGATGAATAAAGCGCTCGAAACTTTAAAAGAGAGAGGCTTTTTCCAGCAGTGCACAGATATAGATGGATTATCGGAGCTGATGGATAAAGGCCCCGTTACATTTTATGTAGGAACAGATCCTACAGGTCCTAGTCTTCATATTGGGCATATGGTTCCCATATTTGCACTCAGACATTTACGGGCTGCCGGTCACATAGGCGTTGTTCTAATTGGTGGTGGTACGGCTCGTATTGGGGATCCCAGTGGAAAAACTGAAATGCGTAAAATGATTACGTATGAACAAATTGATGAAAACGTAAAATTATTTGAAAAACAATTAGATAATTTTGTTGATTTTGATGGTAAAACGGCTTTTGCAGATAATAATGCAAACTGGCTTGCAGATCTTAATTATATAAATTTTTTACGTGAAATTGGTTCTTGTTTTTCTGTAAACAAAATGCTTTCTTACGAAGCATACAAACAGAGAATGGAAAAAGGACTTTCCTTTATAGAATTTAACTATCAACTATTACAATCGTATGACTTTTTAAAATTGTATGACCGACATAATTGCTGTCTTCAAATTGGTGGAGACGATCAGTGGGGTAATATTACCGCTGGTATTGATCTTATTCGCCGAAAACGAGGATCTAATGCAAAAGCTTTTGGGCTTACGTTCCCTTTGGTAACTCGTTCTGATGGTAAAAAAATGGGCAAGACAGAAAAAGGTGCTGTATTTATAAATAAAGATATGACATCTGTGTACGATTTTTTTCAATATTGGCGAAATGTTGCAGATGCAGATGTCCGAAAGTTTTTACTGTTGTTTAGTTTTTTACCAATCTCAGAAATTGATGAAATTTGCGCTGGAGATATAAATCAAGCAAAAGAAAAATTAGCTTATGAGGTTACAAAAGAAATTCACGGCAAAGACGAAGCTGATAAAGCACTTGCTGGAGCCAAGGCTGCTTTTGGTGGCGGTGGTGATAAATCAGCTATGCCAACAGTTGAAATAGCAAAAGGCGATTTAGAAGTTGGTATGGGAATTATCGATTTGTATGCAACTGCTAAACTCGGTGGATCTAAAAGTGATATACGTCGTCTTATTCAAGGTGGTGGAGCTCAAATTAATGGTGAGAAAGTAACTGATATAAAGATGTCTGTTACTTTAGCCAACGTTGACAAAAACAACGAGATTATATTAAAAGCAGGAAAAAAGAAATTTTGTCGAATTGTGATTGTATAATTTGGTTTAATTTGTAAAATATTTAAAATAAAAAAACGCATTCTTTTGAATGCGTTTTTTTATTTCTAACAGTAAGGTTTATCGACCGTTTACTAAATCTTTAAGCGCTTTACCGGCTTTAAATTTAGCTGTTTTTGCAGCAGCAATAGTAATTGCTTCACCTGTTTTAGGGTTTCGTCCTTGTCGTTCAGCTCTTGATCCGACTTCAAAAGTTCCAAAACCAATAAGCTGTACGCTTTCGCCTTTTGCCATTGCTTTTGAAACATTACCTGTGAAAGCTTTTAATGCAGCTTCTGCATCTTTTTTTGTAAGGCCTGTGTCTGCAGCCATTGCGTCTACTAATTCTACTTTGTTCATTAGATTTCGCTCCTTCATTTTTTTTTGTATTTTAGCTAGTAAATACTATAACTCGAAAAGCTTAGCTTGACTAGCTTAAAAGGGTTTTTTTGTTTTTTTTTTTTACGAGTAATATAAATAAAAACAAAATGTTTATGAGGTGTTGTTTTATATATCTTTCTACTTGAGTTTTTTGTATAAATATGCAATACTTTGCATAATTATTACATTGTTATTGGAGGCAAAAAATGGCAAAGTTACAAGGCACATTTACAGCTCTTGTTACGCCAATGTTTGGTGACGGTTCTATAGATTATGAAGGGTTCCGAAAATTAGTACAAAATCAAATAAAAGCTGGAGTTTCAGGTTTAGTTCCTCTTGGAACAACTGCAGAAACACCCACTCTTAATGAGCACGACGAAGAAGAAAAACTTATTCGTATTGTTATCGAAGAAGTACAAAATGCCAAACAGACCTCCAAACGTGAAATCCCTATAATAATGGGAGCTGGCAGTAATAATACACGAGATGCTGTTTACTATGTAGAACGGGCTAAAAAATTTGGGGCAGATTATGCACTTGTAGTAACTCCGTATTATAATAAACCTTCACAAGAAGGAATTTTTCGTCATTTTGAAGCAGTTTCAAAAGTTGGGATTCCTATTATTGTATACAATATAAAAGGTCGTACAGGGACTAATATTTCAACCCCATTGTTAAAACGTATTGCAGAGCTTCCAAATATTGCAGGTGTTAAAGAAGCTAGCGGTGATATAGGTCAAATGATGGATGTTATTGCAGAAATTAAAAACAAAAAACCTGATTTTGTTGTTCTTTCTGGGGATGATAGTCTTACTTTTCCGCTTGTTGCTGCTGGTGGTGATGGTGTTATTTCTGTTGTAGCAAATATTGCTCCAGAATTAATGGTAAAAATGACAAATGCTGCACTAAAAAATGATATTGTTGAGGCTCGTAAAATTCATTATCGTTTGCTTCCTTTCTTTAAAGCAGCCTTTTGTGATGGCAATCCTACTTCTATTAAGTATGCGTTAAAAACAAAAGGAATGTTGAGTACTGATGCTGTTAGACTTCCTCTTGTTGAAGTTACAGAAGAAGCAAAAAAGACTATCGAAGTAGCTATAAAAAAATGTGAGTTGTAAAACTAAATTCAAATAATATAAAAACGAAAGAGCTTTGTAGGAGAAAATATAATGGGCGAAAGTAGAATTTCCGTTGGTGTTTTAGGTGCAACTGGAATGGTTGGACAACGATATATAGCAAATTTAGCACAGCATCCTTGGTTTGAAGTAACGTATGTTGCTGCAAGTCCTCGCTCTGCTGGTAAAACCTATGCAGATGCAGTGGCAAATCGATGGCATATAGGTGCAAATATACCTGAAGGTGTTGCAAATCTTATTGTACAAGATGCAAACATTGTAGAGAACGCAAAAGGTAAATGTAAATTTATGTTCAGTGCTCTTGAGATGGGAAAAGACGCTATAAAAGCACTTGAAGAATCGTATGCGGCAGCTGGTATTCCAGTTGTATCAAATGCAAGTGCTAATCGTTGGACAGATGATGTTCCAATGCTTATTCCAGAAATAAATCCAGATCATACCGATATAATAGCAATTCAGCAAAAACATCATGGATGGGAAAAAGGTTTTATTGCGGTAAAGCCAAACTGTTCTTTGCAGTCTTATATGGCTCCTATTTATGCCCTTAAAGCTGCAGGATATCCTGTAAAACGAATGATTGTTACGACAATGCAAGCTGTTTCTGGTGCAGGATACCCAGGTGTTCCTAGTTTTGATATGATTGATAATGTTGTTCCGTATATTGGCGGGGAAGAAGAGAAAACAGAAAAAGAATGTTTAAAGATTTTAGGCTCTGTTGGCAAAGATTCTATTGAAAATTCAGCATTTCCAATAGTTTCGGCTCATTGTAATCGCGTTGCGGTTATTGATGGACATACAGCTTGTGTTAGCGTTGAGTTTGCCGATGGTAAAAAACCAACTATCGATGATGTAGAAAAAATATTTACTGACTTTCGTGGTTTACCTCAAGAACTTAATTTACCTTCTGCTCCTGTTCATCCGATTATTGTACGTCATGAAGAGAATCGTCCTCAACCACGTCGTGATCGTGATGCAGATAAAGGAATGGCTGTTACAGTTGGTCGCTTAAGAGAAGATGCTGTTTTTGATATAAAATTTGTAGCACTTAGCCACAACACAAAACGCGGAGCTGCTCTTGGTGGTATTTTAAATGCCGAACTTCTTAAAGCAAAAGGTTTTTTCGATAATTTATAAATCTTTTTGCTTAAGATTTTTCTTATTCTTGTAAAAAGCCTTCAAAACTGTTATAAAGTAAACAGATTTGGAGGCTTTTATGTTTTGCACACAGAATATTACAGATGATATTATTTTTGTTGGGGGGAGTGATCGCAGACTCTCACTTTTTGAAAATGCTATTCCAATTCCAAATGGAATTACGTATAATTCATATATAGTTTTGGATGAAAAAACTATTCTATTAGATACTGTGGATAAAGCTATTTCGGCGCTATTCTTTGAGAATGTTGCGCATGCTTTAAATGGTAAAAAACTTGATTATGTTGTTATTAATCATATGGAACCAGATCATGCTGCAACTTTAGAAGAGCTTATTTTACGATATCCAGAAGTGACAATAGTAGGAAACAATAAAACGTTTAATATGATTAAACAGTTTTTTACTTTTGATATTGATTCCCGTATGCACCTTGTAAAAGAAGGAGATGTTCTTAGTACAGGGGCACATTCATTTTCTTTTTATATGGCTCCTATGGTTCACTGGCCAGAAGTTATGGTTACCTATGATGCAACAAGTAAAGCTTTATTTACTGCCGATGCCTTTGGTACTTTTAAAGCTTTTAGTGGTAATATTTTTGCTGACCAAGTAAATTTTGAGCGAGATTGGCTAGATGAGTCCCGTCGTTACTATTCAAATATTGTTGGTAAGTATGGTATGCAAACAACTAATCTACTAAAAAAGATGGACACTCTCGATGTTCAGTTACTTTGTCCTTTGCATGGACCTATTTGGCGAGAGAATATTTCATGGTATGTAAATAAATACAAAAAATGGGGTAGCTATACTCCCGAAGATAAAACAGTTGTTATCGCCTATGGATCAATTTATGGTAATACAGAAAATGCAGCTCATATATTAGCAAATAAACTTTCACAAAAAGGCATTTGTAATATCGAAATGTATGATACTTCTGTAACGCATCCAAGTTATATTCTTAGCGAAGCTTTTAGAGTAAGCCACTTAGTATTTGCCTCAAGTACATACAATGGAGAGATTTTTCAGACAATGCAAACACTGTTACATGATGTAGTAGAACATAATATGCAAAATAGAACAGTGGCTTTTATCGAAAACGGAACTTGGGCTCCTCAATCTGGTAAAAAAATGAAAGCGCTAATTGAACCACTCAAAAACATGACTATTTTAGATACTTCTGTATCTATCAAATCAAGTGTGAAAACAGAGCAACTTAATTTGATAGATGCGCTGGCAACCCAAATAGTAGAAAGTCTAAAGTAGAGGTTATATCATTTTAGAAGCAGCTGCTATAACGTATACGATAACCCAAAAAATGTAGGGAATAACACGGTGTTGTCTAAAAGCCAATGTTATTTCTGCTATGTTTTTATGGTGTGCAATTGTTGCGTATATAGCACAAGCAGCCATAAGCACAAGTGCAATAATACCAATTATCCCATGAAATGAACTTTGATTTTTTGTTTCATGGGCAAGTGAAAACATTATAATAGTACTCGATATATCACAAACTACGCCAAGCCAGTAGAAAATTGGGGTTATAATGTTAATTCTTTCCTTCTTTGATGCCGAAAAAAATCCAACTGAATAAAAAATAAGTGCCAGGGTAACAAGAGTTACCGCTATTATTAATGTTATGTTCATTCCAAAAGTGTGGCGACAAAAAGCATTATTGTCAATAAGTTGTAATATGACGTGATAAAAAATTTGCTTTTTATATAAACTATGACTAAATTCATAGTATGAACTACGAAAAAATGACATTGAAAGTACAAGAAGCTTTGCAAGAAGCAAGCTCTATTGCACAACAGAATGATCATAGCGAAATTGGTAATGAACATCTGTTAATGGCGCTACTAAAACAAGATGGAGGGGTGGTGTCGCCGCTAGTAGAGCGGATCGGTGTTCAAAAAAATACGTTAATTGATCAAACACAAGTACTTATGGACGCTTATCCTGTAGTACAAGGAAATACACAACTATCTCTTTCTAGTGAGGCTCAAAAAACTCTTGCAAAAGCCCAAAAAGAGATGCAAAATCTTAAAGATGAATATCTTTCGGCTGAGCATATTCTTTTAGCAATGACGGCTAAGAATGGTCTTGGTGCTAGCAATGGCAAAGTAACCGAAATGCTAAATAAAAATGGTATTACACATGATAGTGTAATGCGTGCCATGAAGGCTGTTCGTGGTAATAATAGAGTAACAAATAACGATCCAGAGTCTACTATGCAATCGCTCGAAAAATATTGCAACGATCTAACGGCACTGGCTAAACAAGAAAAAATAGATCCTGTAATTGGACGTGATGAAGAGATTAGACGGGTTATGCAAGTATTATCTCGCCGAACAAAAAATAATCCTGTTCTTATAGGTGAGCCGGGTGTTGGTAAAACTGCAATTGTAGAAGGGCTTGCACGACGAATTGTTGAATCTGATGTTCCTGAAAGCTTAAAAAACAAACGATTACTTGCGCTTGATTTAGGTGCAATTGTTGCAGGTGCTAAATTTCGCGGAGAATTTGAAGAGCGTTTAAAGGCTGTTATTAGCGAAGTACAAAAAAGCGATGGACAAATTATTTTGTTTATTGACGAAATGCATACCTTAGTTGGCGCTGGTGCTACCGAAGGCAGTATGGACGCTTCTAACTTGCTAAAACCTGCTCTTGCACGTGGTGAATTGCGTTGTATTGGTGCTACCACACTTAATGAGTATCGAAAATACATAGAAAAAGATGCAGCTCTAGAGCGACGTTTTCAGCAAGTTATGTGTGCAGAACCTTCTGTAGAAGACACAATTGCTATTTTACGTGGACTTAAAGAGAAATATGAAGTTCATCACGGTGTACGTATTCGTGATGACGCCTTAGTTGCCGCTGCGACACTTTCTAACCGGTATATAACAAATCGTTTTATGCCAGATAAGGCAATTGATCTTGTTGATGAGGCAGCCTCTAAACTTAAGATGGAGATTGAAAGTCAGCCAACTGAACTAGATCAAGTTGAACGAAAAATTTTGCAATTGAATATAGAAAAACAAGCTCTTTCAAAAGAAAAAGACACAGCTTCGTTAGATCGTCTTGCAAAACTAAAAAGTGAGCTTGCTGATTTTACTTCTAAACGAGATGCAATGAAGTTACAATGGCAAAACGAAAAAAGTACTATTGATCAAAGCCGAAAGCTAAAAGAAGAGTTAGAACAACTGCATACCGATGAAATTAAATATACGCGTGAGGGTAATTTAAATAAAGCCGCAGAGATTAAATATGGCCGAATACCTGAAGTAGAAAAAGCATTAAATGAGGCTATAAAAGCTGATGAAGCTGCAAAAAATGCTGAGGCAAATCAATCGGGCAGTAAAGAAGCAGAATCTGAACTTGCAGATGGTACTGTAACTGAACGCCATGAGCACTTACTTAGGCAAGAAGTTTCAGAAGAAGATATTGCTTCTATTGTTTCGACGTGGACAGGGATTCCTGTTTCAAAGATGCTTGCTTCTGAAAAGCAAAAGTATTTACAATTAGAAGACGTTTTACATAAGAGAGTTATCGGGCAAGATGAAGCTGTTGTGGCAGTTGCAGATGCGATAAGGCGTAATCGTGCGGGGCTTTCTGACGAAAATCGTCCTCTTGGTAGCTTTTTATTTATAGGACCGACGGGAGTTGGTAAAACAGAGCTCGCAAAAACACTTGCTGACTTTTTATTTAACGATGAAAAGAGTCTTACTCGTATAGATATGAGTGAGTATATGGAAAAATATAGTGTTAGTCGCTTAATTGGGGCTCCACCAGGATACGTTGGATACGATGAAGGTGGACAGTTAACAGAAGCAGTTCGTCGTCGCCCATACTCGGTAGTTCTTTTTGATGAAATAGAAAAAGCTCATTCAGATGTATTTAATGTTCTTTTACAAGTGCTTGATGATGGTCGTTTAACCGATAGCCAAGGTCGAGTAGTAAACTTTAAAAATACAATTATTATTATGACAAGTAACATTGGTAGTGATCTAATTCTTGAAGCTGATACTCCAGAAAAAATGTCTGTTGCAAGTAAACAAGTAGATGCTTTGCTTAAACAAGAATTTAGGCCTGAATTCTTAAACAGAATAGATGAGACTATTACGTTTAGTCGACTTGACCGATCGTGTATGGAAAGTATCGTTAAAATTCAGATTGAACATCTTGCTAAACGACTTGAAGATAAAAGGCTGAAACTTGATGTTAGTGATAGTGCTATTAAATGGCTTGCAAAGATGGGGTATGATCCACAGTTTGGGGCGCGCCCTGTAAAACGAGCTATTCAAACATATTTAGAGAACCCACTTGCACGTGAGATTCTTGCTGGTAAATATATAGAAGATTCAACAATTCATGTTCAATCGCCGCATCCTGAAAAAACAGACGACGGGTGTATTTTTGAATAAATTTTGAAAAAAATGACGGTTGAATAAAGTTTAATTAATCTCTATAATTTGCCTAAAATATTAGGTTTAATTAGGGCCCTGAGTGGCCAACCCCTCGGAGGATTTATGACAATATCAGAAATGCTTGGTCAGAGTCTTATATTGACTCTACTCGGTATGGCCGTCGTTTTTACTTTCCTTATAATTTTAATTTTTTGTATTACGATTATGTCTAAAATAATTGGAAAAACAAAAGCTGGTAAGGAAGACATTACGACCGGAACAAGTACTGGTGCAAGCGCATCAGCCACTCAAAATAATGCGATTATTGCAGCTATAGCTGCTGCTGTTCGTGAAAAACAAAACAGCTAACGTTTAGGAGAATTTATTTTATGGCAAAGAAAGTCAATCTTACAGACCTGGTTTTGCGCGATGCGCACCAGTCACTTCATGCAACTCGCATGACAACAGCAGATATGGTTCCTGCATTAGATATGCTTGATAAAATTGGATATTGGTCTCTCGAAGGATGGGGAGGAGCAACTTTTGATTCATGCATTCGTTTTTTAAATGAAGATCCTTGGGAGCGATTACGCACATTACATGCTAAATGTCCTAATACCCCTATTCAAATGCTACTTCGAGGTCAAAACCTTTTAGGGTATCGACATTATGCAGATGATGTTGTAGATAAATTTGTCGAAGCAGCTGCAAATAATGGTGTAGGTGTATTCCGTATTTTTGATGCTTGTAATGATCCTCGTAACTTACAAAGAGCTGCACAGGCTGCAAAAAAAACAGGTAAACATGTTCAAATGGCAATTTCATATGCTGTTACTCCATATCACACAAAAGAAGTTTATGCTGATTTAGCAGCACGCTACCAAGAATTTGGTGCAGATTCAATTTGTATTAAAGATATGTCTGGTTTATTAAAACCTTTTGAAGCATACGATCTTGTAAAAGCAATTAAAGCAAAAGTTGATGTTCCTATTCAGGTTCACTCTCATGCTACAACAGGTCTTTCTGTTGCAACATTATTAAAAGCTGCAGAAGCTGGAGCAGATACTCTTGATGTTGCTATTTCTTCAATGGCAATGGGAACTTCTCATAGCCCAACAGAAACTATCGTTGAAATGCTTCGAAATACTCCATTTGATACAGAGCTTGAGCTTAAACCATTATTAGAAATTGCTGCTTACTTTCGTGATGTTCGAAAAAAATATGCTAAATTTGAATCATCTTTTCTTGGAGCTGATACACGTATTCTTGATGCACAAGTTCCAGGTGGTATGCTTTCTAATCTTGAAAATCAATTAAAACAACAAGGTGCTGCTGACAAGATGGATGCAGTTCTTAAAGAAATTCAAGTTGTACAAGCAGATGCAGGTTATATTCCTTTAGTAACTCCTACAAGTCAAATTGTTGGAACTCAGTCTGTATTTAACGTATTGTTTGGTCGCTATGAAAATATGACACAAGAATTCCGTGATCTTCTTGTTGGAAAATATGGAGCAACTCCTGCTGCTGCAAATAAAGATCTTGTTAAAAAAGCTCTTTCACAAAATAAAATGGAAGAAGTTATTACTTGTCGTCCTGCAGATAACATTCCTATGGAATGGGATAATATGGTAAAAGGTGCTAAAGAGAATGGTGGTGATGGTAGTGTAGAAGATACTCTTACTTATGCAATGTTCCCTAAAGTAGCATCTAGTTTCTTTGAAAAACGAAGTCAGGGTCCTGTTAAATCAGAATCTTTCATAGAAAAGAAAGCTGCTCCTTCAGAAAATAAAGGTGGATCTTATACTATAAATGTTAATGGTTCTAGTTATGCGGTAACTGCAGGTCCAGCTTCTGACAACATGAATATAACTGTTGATGGAACAGCCTATAACGTAGCTTTTGGTGCAGCTGGTTCTGCTCCTGCAGCCCCTGTTTCAGGCGCTGTTAGTGGTGGAGAAGACATAAAAGCTCCTGTAGCTGGTACTCTTCTTAAATATGTAGTTCCTGCTGGAACAAATGTAAAAGCTGGTGACACTGTTATTATGGTTGAATCAATGAAGATGGAACTTGAAGTTAAAGCAACTGCAAGTGGTCCAATTTCTTACTGTGTCGAAACTGGTTCACAAATCTCAGCTGGTCAAGTATTGGGGTCAATTGGTGGAGGTGCACCTGCTCCAGTTGCGGCTCCTGTTGCTCCTGCTCCCGTAGCTGCAGCGCCGGTTGCTGCTTCTACTGGTGGACAGGTAGTTAAGGCTCCTGTTGCAGGTACGTATTTAAAGAATGCCGTAGCAGAAGGATCTTCTGTAAAATCAGGTGATACCATTATTATTGTAGAATCAATGAAAATGGAACTTGAAGTAAAAGCTGCTTCAGCTGGTACTGTTCACTTTTTAGTACAAGGTGGAACTCAGATTAATGCGGGTCAAGCTCTAGCTGAAATTAAATAACTAATAGAAGAATAGTTTATTCAGTTTTGGATAGACTATTTTTCAAACCTTTTGGAGAAATATATCTATGTTAAATCAGACAAACGGTGCTAAAAAAGCATGGAGTGTTATGTTTGCAATTATTGCAGCTGCAATGGTTATAGGCTTTACTTCTAATGTTTTCGCCGCAGATAAAGATACTTCTAGTGAACAGACAATTATTCAAGGTTCTGAAAATGTTCCACGGATTTCTGCTGGAAAGTTTATTGAAAATATTGGGAAAACAACTGGTATTTATCAGATGATTCATGGTGATGGTAATGTTACAGCAGCTTCAAATGAAGCAGTTAGTCATGAAGTTGCCGAAGATCCTTTTGCTGAAACAGTTGTTCCTGGATGGCAAACAATTATTATGCTTTTAATTGGCTTCTTAATCATTTATTTAGGAGCTGGTAAAGGATTTGAGCCATTATTGCTTATTCCTATCGGATTTGGAACTGTTTTTGTAAATATACCAGGAGCTGGTATGTATTTTCAAAATACAGGTTTTTTACGAGTAATCTATGATGCAGGTGTTGGAAATGAGTTTTTCCCAATGCTTATTTTTATGGGTATAGGGGCTATGACCGATTTTGGTCCGCTTATTGCAAACCCTAAAATGGCTTTACTTGGTGGGGCTGCTCAGTTTGGTGTGTTCTTTACCCTTATTGGAGTTGCTTTATTAAACTTTGTACTTCCTATAGATTCACAATATAATATGTTCGAAGCAGCTGCTATTGCCATTATTGGTGGAGCAGATGGTCCTACTTCTATTTATGTATCAGGTAAGCTTGCTCCTCATATGATGGCGGTTATTGCTGTTGCAGCCTATTCTTATATGGCTTTGGTTCCAATTATTCAACCACCTATTATGAAAGCTCTTACAACTGATCATGAGCGACATATAAAAATGCATCAGCTTCGCAATGTAACTAAAATAGAAAAAATCGTTTTTCCAATGGTTTTATTAATTCTTACCTTGTTGTTACTTCCTTCTGCAGCTCCTCTTATTGGTATGATTGCGTTTGGTAATTTTGTAAAACAATGTGGTGTTGTTGATCGTCTTGCAAAGACAATGGAAAATGAATTAATGAACATTGTTTCTATTTTGCTTTCTCTTGGAGTTGGTTCGCAAATGACCCCAGAAAAGATGATGAATCCTAAATCTTTGGGAATTATTGTTCTAGGTTTGGTTGCTTTTATGGTTGCAACTTCTGCTGGGTTATTAATGGCTAAACTTATGAATCTTTTCTTAAAAGAAAAATTAAATCCACTTATAGGATCTGCAGGCGTTTCTGCTGTTCCTATGGCGGCTCGTGTTTCTAATAAAGTTGGTATGAGTTATGATCCTTCAAACTTCCTACTGATGCATGCTATGGGACCAAATGTCTCTGGTGTTATTGGAACTGCAATCGCAGCTGGTGTATTTATAGCAACTTTTGGATAATTTCCAATAGTAAGATTATTTTAATGCCCTGTATTCAATATAATCGTTGAATTGCGGGGCTTTTTTTTGCTATAATGCGTTCTATGTTATTACGATTTTTACGACATTATTTTGCCTCTTTTTGCATATTGTGCTTTACAGTATTTATAATATCTTGTACTCCAAAGACAAATAAAACATTGATATCAGATGATAATCAAAAAAAATTTAATAGTTCCGATTTTAAATTAAAGACTATTTCAAAAAAACAGGCTGTTATAAATTTTATAGACAGTCTAACAATAGAAGAGCAAATTGGGCAACTTTTTTTGGTTTGTGTTGAAGGGACTTCTGTAAATGCACAAACGGGTAAAAATGATGTTGATGGGGAAAACTGTGGAACGGTTCCTGCTGGTGGTTATATTATTTTTAGACATAATTGTACAGATTCTGCTGCACAAGTTATATCTCTTATAGGGAATATACGGACTTATTATGATAATCAAAAGCAGATTCAACCATATTTTGCAATAGATCATGAAGGAGGTCCTGTTAATAGGCTCAGTTATCTAGCAAGTCCTTTACCTTCACAACATAGTGTTGCAAAATTTTTAAATGAAGATTTGGCAAGCAAAATGTATACGTATGCTGCAATGCAATTACATGCACTTGGATTTCAACTTAATTTTGCACCTGTTGTTGAAGTTCAGCGAGAAGATAACGAAGAATTTCTTGGATTACGCACATATGGCAGTTTAGCAAATACAATAAAATATTCAAAAATAGCAATAAATGCGTATAATACTCAAAAAGTAGGGTGTGTTCTTAAGCATTTTCCGGGAAACACAGCTACTGATCCTCATAGAGGACTTCCTGTGTTAAACGCAACACTCGATGAACTTAATTCTATCTATGTAGAACCTTTTAGAAAACTTGTACAAGAAGAATCAACAAATTCTGGCCAAAATATTCCGACTGGAATATTAATGAGCCATGCTGTAGTTTCGGCTATTGATATCAATCATCCTTCATGTTTATCTTCAAAAGTTTCTACCTATTTGCGTAAATCAACTGGATTTGCAGGTTTAATTTTTTCAGATGATTTACTTATGGGAGCCCTTGCAGATAGTGGCTACACACCTAGCGATGCTGTTGAACGTTCTTTGGATGCTGGGGTTCAAGTTTTAATGGTTTTACAACCTGACTATCATGAATTTGTAGAAGAAATAAAGCAAAAAATGGATTCAGATAGTACGTTTGAAAAAAAAATAAAAAGTGCCCTATTTGCAATAATTTGTGCTAAAATAGATATGGGGTTGTTTACAAATACTCTAGATGATTATAACAATTATATTCTAAATCCGACCTCTGTTAAACAATTGTATAATTTACAAAAACAACTAACAGCTTTTAACGAAGCAAAAACAAAGGGCGATTGGCTCTATGGAGAATATTTTGGAAAATAGATTGTATTATAATAAAGCCGGCCTTATGGTTTATTACAAAATGCCTGGGGATATTTGTGAGAATATGTCTTCGGGATCAAAAGAAAACCGTGAAGTGTATATTCCACAACAAATCTTTTCTGCATATGAAGGGGTAACCTTTTGCGAATGTTGTCATAGACTGGATAGACCAGTTGCTGGATTAGTTGTTCTTTCCCGAAAACCTCAATTGATTCAACTTGTACAAAAAGCATTAGCAGCGGACAACGCCTGTAAAACATATTATGCGATTGTAGAAGGAGTCCATGAGGAAAGTAATGAGTTTCAATTACTAGAGAATTATCTTGTCTATCGTTCTTCTAAGCAAAAATCTTTTATAGCTCGCAAGTCAGACCGAGGTGCAAATCTTGCTCGTCTTTTATGGCGTTGTAATGGTCATTCTGAACGTTATAGTTTTATAGAGATTCAACTTCTTACGGGATGTACGCATCAAATTCGCTGTCAATTAGCAGCAAATAATATGTATATTAGAGGAGATTTAAAATATGGAGCACGTCGATCTGATTCGATTTCAGGAATAAGATTGTATGCAGGGAAATTAAATTTTATTCATCCAATTACTAAAGAAGAAATTTCTATTGTTGCCCCACCTCCTGCTATGGATGGTTTATGGACAGCCGAGTGGATTGCAAGTGGAATGCGTACAACTTCTCCTGCAGAGGGTATAGATGTTTAAGAATAAAGCTACAACATGTAGAAAAGATATTTTTACATTTGTAGATAGATTGATAAGGTGTAATATATAGTAAATTAATGAGGGGTTTATGCATAAAGAATTAGTCGAAAAACGTATTCAAAAATCTGAAAAAGTTCTTAATTCGATTCAGGATATTGATGTCTTAATGGAACGCCTTTTAACGGAAGCGCGAAAGATTGCAAATGCAGATGCTGGATCTATTTATGAAGTTAATGCAGATAGAATTCGGATAAAATATTCTCAAAATGATACACAACAAAAAAAGCTTGCTCTAGGAAAAAAATTACCTTACCAAAGTTTTAGTTTCCCTTTAAGTGAAAATTCTATGGCTGGATATTCAATTCTTAATAATGAAGTAATTAATGTTTCTAATGCATATGAATTAGGAGAAGATCTCCCATTTGAATTTAACAGTAATCCAGATAAAAAATCAGGATATAAAACTACTTCAATGCTAACAATTCCTTTGGTAACAGATGAAGGTGAAAAGCTCGGAGTTTTTCAAGTTATTAATGCTCTTGATGAACAAGGAAATGTTATAGAATTTAGTAAAGAAGTTGAAAATTATATGAAAGCTTTTGCTTTTTTCGCAAATCAAACATTACTTAGAGCTAAAAGAACACGTTTTCAAATTATGCGACAAATTGCAATGGCAGAAATGAGGGATCCTCGAGAAACAGGTATGCATGTAGAGCGTGTTTCAAGTTGTACCATTGAAATTTATGATTATTATGCAACAAAACATAATATATCAGAAATAGAGAAAGAAAAATTTCGAGATAATTTAAAAATAGCCGCTTATCTTCATGATGTTGGTAAAGTTGGTATTCCTGATGAAGTTTTACACCATCCTGGACGATTCGAAGGTGAATATGCATGGATGAGAGATGTTATAAATACACATGCTGCTCTTGGTGCTCATTTGTTTTATCCTCCACAAGATGCTTTAGACAAAATGTGTTTTGATGTAGCCTTGCATCATCAGGCAAAATGGGATGGGAGTGGGTATCCTGGGAATATTAACATGGATAATTTTGATGTTATGAATCCGCAAACTATGGTTGGTGGAGAGCCATTAAAAGGAAACGAGATTCCGTTAGCAGCACGTATAGTTGCAATTTGTGATGTATTTGATGCATTGACTCATAAAAGAAGTTATAAAGAACCTTGGCCAATAGATAAAGTGTTTGCAATTCTAAGGGAAGAATCAGGAGCTCATTTTGATCCTGAGTTAATAGATTGTTTTTTTGAAGTTTCAGATCGCTTAATTGCAATAAATAAACTATATTCAGATGAAAAAGATTAATTTTAAAATGTTTTATTATACAGTATTTTAAAAGTGCAAAGATACATTTTATTTTCTTAAATTTTTAATTTTTTTTTGTAATTCTCTATCAAAACAGTTTGCAAAATTTTGTAATTCTTTTTTCCCAAAAGAACTACTCTTTTCTCCAACTAATCCCATATTAAATAACTCAAGGTTAAAATTACGTATAGAAAGTCTTTGTCGTATATTCTCTTCATCATAGACAATTCCTCGATCGTTAATAACTCTAACTTTTTTTTCGACAAGTCTATTTGCCAATGGTATATCTCGAGTAATAACAATATCTCTTATCATGGATTTTTCAACTATTATGTTATCCGCAGCATCAGGAGTTGCTTCTGAGACTATCATAGATAGCAGTTTATTTTTTGGTAATGATATGGATCTATTAGCAACAAAAATTGCAGGAATATCGAGTCTCATTGATGCTCTAATAATTACTTCTCTTACTTGTACAGGACAAGAGTCTGCATCTATCCAAATAGTAAAAAGATTGTTAGGTTGTGTAGATTCTTTATTTACTTTTAAATCTGATTTCATAAATGGCTTATATACACTTATTTTACTATTTTATCGATTTGTTCAATCATTTGAAGAGTCAATTTCTCAGCTCGATATAAATCTTCTGTATTTATTACAGAAGAAATCTTCTTATTATTAGATTTTTCTTTGTAAAGTTCATCACATAGCATAATACCTGCCAAAATTGCAGTCTTATGTGGATCTTTTAAATGTGTACTCGATTCAACCTGGTCAACCATTTGCTTATAATATTTTAGCAGATTGTTCAGGTATAACTCATCTTCTTTTGCTTCAATTGCAAAGGATGTTCCCAATATATCAATCTGTAACGTTGCCATGATGACCTTTATTTAAAATATTTCTATTTGTTGTGAATTATTGTCTTCTGAAGCTGGTTTATCTTCTTGAACCGTTTCTTCAGTTATATCTGAAGACTCTTCCGTATCTATGGATTGGGAAAAATCTTCAGAAGGTGTCGCTTGTATACTGGCATTAGGTTCATCTATGTCTAATGTTGTTTCTGATGACTGTAATACAGAATCTTCAACAGCATTAAGACGTTCTAATGCATGTGTTATCCCTTTTTCAATCTCGTTTTGGTCTTTTTGAAAAACTGAAAGATGTTTAGCTAATTCTATATTTGTTTTTTCATAGTCTGCGCATTCCTTTTCGAGGTCAGCCTTAGACTGTGCAAATTCATCGCATTTTTTTGTGAGCTCAATATTAGATTTTTCAAATCTTGCAAATTTTGTTTGAAAATCAACATTAGATTTTTCTAAATTTTCACATTTACTCTTATATTCTGCAATGGTTTTTTCGTTATTAGCACGTATCTTTTTAAGTTCTGCATTCTCATTTTGTAAAGCTACAATAGATTGTAATGCTTTTTCAATTTTCTTTTCCAATAACTGAATTTGAGAAAGAGATATCATCTTTTATGCTCCAAGTGCACTTTTTGCAGCATCTACTATTGCAGTAAATGCTACAGGATCTTCAATTGCCATGTTTGATAAAGCTTTGCGGTTTATAATAATACCCGCTTTACTTAGGCCGTTAATAAATCGAGAATATGAAATACCCTGATCACGACAAGCTGCGTTCAAACGTGTAATCCACAATGAGCGCATATCGCCTTTTCTGTCTTTACGTCCTGAATATGAATCAACTAATGCATGATTAACAGCTTCTTTAGCTGCTCTGTAATTAGTTCTTCGACGACCCTGAAAACCTTTGGCTCGCTTAAGAATCTTTTTTCGGCGATTAACTCGCTTTGTTCCGTCAACTGCTCTTGACATATAAATCTCCTTATGTCCCGGTAGGTGTTCTTAAAACCATCCGTGGATCAAATCAACATTCCGCTTAAACTTTAGCGGTAAGGCAAGAGTTGTTTTCTAACTCTTGCTGAATCTGCTTCACTTAAAATTGAGTTTCCACGAAGATTTCTCTTTCGTTTTTTACTCATTTTTGTAAGAATATGGCGAGAATTCATTTTCTTGTACTTAACTTTCCCACTGCCTGTATATGACATACGTTTAGCAGCAGCTCGTTTAGATTTCATCTTGGGCATATAACTCTACCTCATTATTTTTTAGCTTTTGGAGTTAATATCATAGACATGAAGCGACCTTCCATAGCAGGTTTCTTCTCTACGTTATAACCACAATCAAGCCGTTTTAAAACTTCATCGAGAACTCCATATCCGAGTTCTGTATGAGCAAGTTCACGTCCGCGAAAACGAATCGTAACTTTTACTTTATTTCCTTGTTCAAGAAACTCTTGAACGTGCTTAGCTTTGAAGTCAAGATCACCGGTGCCAATCTTTGGTTGCATGCGAATTTCTTTTAGTTTAATTGTTTTCTGACTTTTTTTTGAGTCTCTAAGCTTTTTTTCTTGTTCAAATTTGTATTTGCCATAATCTAGTATTTTACATACTGGTGGGTTAGCAGTTGGTGCTACCTCAACAAGGTCAAGGTTTCTATTTTGTGCCATCTCATAGGCATTAATAGTAGGAACAACACCTCTTTGTTCTCCCAAATCATCAATTAATCTGACTTCTCTTACGCGAATTTGTTTATTAATTCGTAATCCTTTATCTCTGGAATCCGCCAACGATCCTCCTCCATAATATCGTGTTTTGATTATTTTGAAACGATATCTAGTGCGCTAAGCATACTCCCTATAATACCAACAAATAGACGGTATTGTCTAGTAGAATCAGTGTTTTTTACTTAAATAAGGACTTTTCTATAGACAAAGAAAACTTTCGCCGATAAACTAGCAACAAAAAATCGTGTTTATTTTATTTTTAAGGATATTTTATGTCTCAACTTACAATTCCAGAAAACTATAAATTGCTTCTTTCAAGACAAGAAACTGAACATGCTATTGTTATGGTAAAAGATTTTTTCCAATTAGCACTTTCTACAGAGCTTAATCTTACTCGAGTAACAGCTCCTCTTTTTGTTGAACGAGGAACCGGATTAAATGATGATCTTAACGGTATAGAAAAAGCTGTTTCTTTTTCTGTTAAAGATATGAATAATACAACAATGGAGATTGTTCATTCATTAGCTAAATGGAAACGTGTAAAAATTAGTGACATGGAACTTGCTCCTGAATTTGGAATTTATACCGATATGAACGCAATTAGGGCAGACGAAGAGTTAGATAATATACATTCATTATATGTAGACCAGTGGGACTGGGAAATGTGTATGGATAAAAAAGATAGAGATATTTCTTTTTTAAAGAATACTGTCAAAAAAATTTATCGTTGTTTGAAACGAACAGAATTTTTCATTTATGATAGGTTTCCTGTTATAAAACCATTGCTGCCAAAAGAAGTTACCTTTATTTATACAGAGGATCTTCAACAAAACTATCCTAATCTTGCCCCAAAAGAACGTGAAAATAAAGTTGTAGAAAAATATGGAGCTGTTTTTCTTATTGGTATTGGAGCTGATTTAGCTGATGGAAAACCTCATGATGGTCGAGCTCCTGACTATGATGATTGGAGTTCAGAAAGTGGGGACGGACATGTTGGCCTAAATGGAGATTTGCTTATTTGGAATCCTATTCTAAAAAGTTCATTTGAAATTTCTAGTATGGGCATTCGAGTTTCTCCAGAATCGCTTCTTAATCAGCTTAAAATACGAAATGCTGAAAATCGCAAAAACCTTATGTTCCATAAACGATTGTTAAACGGAGAATTGAGTTACAGTATTGGTGGTGGAATAGGCCAGTCAAGATTGTGTATGTACTTTTTGCGAAAAGCTCATATTGGGGAAACACAAGTAAGTTCTTGGCCAGCTGATATGATTAAAGAATGCAAAAAAAATAATATTCAGTTATTATAAACCATATAATAATATGTCCAATATAGATGATAAAGTTTTTTATTTTGATGAAGGTTCTCTCGAAAAACAGCTTGAAACGTTAGTTTCAAAAGGAATTACTCAATTTAGAGTATGTGATTCAACTATTTGTACTGATAAAAAGCATTTATTACATTTTATACAATTAGCATTAGAAAAAGCTCCCTCTGTTTTTTATGATTTTTATCTAGAAGCTGCAGCAGGACCTTCTTCAGTTATAGATGATAAAACTATCGAAGCTTTTTCTCAATTATTTTGTTCACTCCATATACCTGTTCCTAAAAAAGATTATTTTAAACCTTTTTCAAAAAAAATTGCTAGATTAAATAATCAAGGGCTTGTATTTGGATTTGAATTAAATTCTACTTGCTATACGGGAATGAAATCTTTTTGTGAAGTCCTCAATTTTGCAATAGAACTTTATCCAAATGATGTAATGATTGTTACTTCTGATTTAAAACCAAATGCCTGTTTAACTACTCAAGATATAAAAAAAATAAAATGGCTGTCATTTGCAGTGTATACTTTTTATTCCGCAGGACGTGCGGTGCCATGGTTTAATGCAGCGCTTCTTGCATTACGAATAACACCTTTTAAGTTTTTTACTGATTTTTCTGAGTGGCAATATTGTAATCATGCATCAATCAATGAATTCAATCCAGATAACGTTTCTCATACAGAATTGGAAAAAATGCAACTAGTTTTTTTGCAAATAAAATTTGAAGAAAAGGGTTTATTGCATGTGTTTCCTGTATTAAAAGATCTTGTTTGTTTGCAAGGAGCCTTTTCCAGGGTTTCTGCTGGTGAAAGTAATCAAGAAATTTTAGATATTTCATATTATCCTGATGATATACTTTCTCCTTTTGCAATGGATCTAATTTCTTTTGCTGATCAAGTATGCATGGAAAATACAACCATAAAAGTCTTTGCACGAGAGAATGAGCCGGATTTTCAAATAATAACAAATTGAATAATGTTCATAGAAATGGTATTGCAATCATGATTAAAAAAAAACACTAAAATATTTGACACTTATAAGTCTTTTTTAGTAAATTAAAAGAATGAGCGATAAAAACAAGAAAAAAACAAAACAAGATGCTACAGAAATAAAAGATCAATCTGTAGAAGAGACTGAAAGTATAGAGGAAAATACTGAAAGTCAGACAGAAGAAACTACAAATTCAGAAGATGAAACAGATTCTGTAACTGAGAATTCCTCAGAAGAGGAACAGGAAGAAGAGTCTCAAGAGGACAAAATAGCTTTATTAGAAAAAGAAAATGCAGAGTTAAAAGACAAATATCTACGTAAAACAGCAGACTTTGATAATTATAGAAAACGTATGCAAAAAGAAAAACAAGAAACGTATGATTATGCTAATACTGCTATTTTAACGGATCTTATTACCATAATGGATGATTTTGATCGTGCTCTAGCTGCTGGGGTAGATGCTGATGGCAAGCAGGTACAAGATTTAAAACCTGTTATTGATGGTATAAAAATGATTAATAAGCAAATGAAATCAACATTAGAAAACAAGTACAATCTTGAAAGTTATGCTGAGAAGGGAGATGAATTTAATCCTGATATTCATGAAGCTATTGGAAAGTGCGAAGGAGCAGTTGCCGAACCAACTTGCTCAGAAGTATATTTAAAAGGATATAAATTAAAAGACCGGGTTATTCGTCCTGCAAAAGTGATGGTTACAATGCCCGATGGATCTATAGGAGACTAAGATGGGAAAGATTATTGGTATTGATTTAGGTACAACAAACTCGTGTGTTGCAGTAATGGAAGGTGGTGAACCTGTTGTTATCCAGAATGCTGAAGGTGGACGGACAACTCCTTCAATTATTGGTTTTACTGCAAAAGGTGAGCGAATTGTTGGACAACCTGCTAAAAACCAAATGGTTACCAACCCTGAAAATACTGTTTATTCAATTAAACGTTTTATTGGTATGCGTTATTCAGAACTTACCGGTGAAGCCACTAAAATGCCTTATAAAGTAAAAGACAATGGTGAAGATGTTCGTGTAGAAATTGAAGGTAAAAAATATTCTCCACAGGAAATTTCTGCTTTTATTTTACAAAAAATGAAAAAAACTGCAGAAGATTATCTTGGCGAGAAAGTTACAGAGGCTGTTATTACAGTTCCTGCTTACTTTAACGATGCACAGCGACAAGCAACTAAAGATGCTGGTAAAATTGCTGGTCTTGATGTTAAACGAATTATTAATGAACCAACCGCTGCTTCTTTAGCTTATGGTTTTAATAAAGATCAGAAAAACGATCGTAAAATAGCTGTATATGATCTTGGTGGTGGTACTTTCGATATTTCAATTCTTGAATTAGGTGACGGAGTTTTCGAAGTATTATCTACAAATGGTGATACTCATCTTGGTGGTGACGATTTTGACCGTACAATTATGAACTGGTTGGTAGACGAGTTTAAAAGTGATACAGGTATTGATCTTTCAGCAGATAGAATGGCCTTGCAAAGATTACGAGAAGCTGCAGAAAAAGCTAAGATTGAACTTTCAGCTTCTACTAATACTGAAATTAATTTGCCTTTTATTACTGCCGATTCAACAGGACCAAAACATTTACAGAAGTCACTTTCTCGTGCAAAATTTGAGCAGATGACAGAAAGTTTACTTGAAAAAACAAAAGAACCATGTCATAAGGCTCTTGAAGATGCAGGAGTTTCTGCTAATGAAATAGACGAAGTTCTTATGGTTGGTGGTTCAACACGTATGCCAAAAGTTATGGAAGTTGTAAAAGGTATTTTTGGTAAAGAAGGATCTAAAGGTGTTAATCCAGATGAAGCTGTAGCTGTTGGTGCTGCTATTCAAGGTGGTATTCTTGGTGGTGATGTAAAAGATGTTCTTCTTCTTGATGTTACACCACTTTCTCTTGGTATAGAAACGATGGGATCTGTATTTACCAAACTTATTCCAAAAAATACGACAATTCCTACACGTAAGAGCCAGATATTCTCTACAGCTGCTGATGGTCAAACTGCAGTATCAATTCATGTATTACAGGGTGAACGAGAAATGGCTGCACAGAACAGAACTTTAGGAAACTTTGATTTAGTAGGTATTCCTTCAGCTCCTCGTGGAGTTCCTCAAATTGAAGTAACATTTGATATAGATGCAAATGGTATTGTTCATGTATCTGCAAAAGATTTAGGAACTGGTAAAGAGCAGAGTGTACGTATTGAATCTTCAAGTGGATTAAGCGATGCTGAAATTGAGCGAATGGTGAAAGAAGCTGAAGCCAATGCAGAAAATGATAAAAAAGAACGTGAAAAGGTTGATGCTCGAAACGAAGCTGATTCAATGGTTTATGCTACAGAAAAATCACTTAAGGAATTAGGTGACAAAGTTTCTAAGGAAGATAAAGAAAAAATTGAAGAAGCTAGTGCCGCTCTTAAAGAAGCTCTAAAAGGCGATGATACAGAAGATATCAAAGCAAAGACAAAAGCTCTTCAAGAAGCTTCTTATAAAATTGCCGAAGAAGTTTACAAACAACAAGCCGCACAACAAGGGGCTGCAGGGGCTGGACCTCAAGCTTCTACATCAGATGCTAATGCTGAGTCTGCTTCAGCAGAAAAAGGACCAGATAAAGGTTCTGCTGATGATGTTGATTACGAAGTTGTTGATGATGACAAGTAATCCAATTCTTATAGATTAACTTTACTGTTAAAAAACTGTTGCAAAGGTAATAGACTTTTGTAACAGTTTTTTTTTTGATTAAAGTGTGATTTATTTTAAAAATATTTATTAATGAATTATTCTTGTCTAAGTTTGTTATTTTTATTATATTCATAGGTAGAAAAAAAATTTCTAGAATTTAAAAGTTTTTAAACATTTTAAGGATTTTATATATGGCTAAAAGAGATTATTACGAAGTATTAGGCGTTCAAAAGGGTGCTACAAAGGATGAAATTAAAAAGGGCTATAGAAAAGTGGCTATAAAATTTCATCCAGATAAAAATCCTGGGAATAAAGAAGCCGAAGAAAAATTTAAAGAAGCTACAGAAGCATATGAAGTTCTTTCAGATGATAAGAAAAGACAAATATATGACCAATATGGATTTGATGGGCTAGAAGGTATGGGTGGTGCTACTTCCGGTGGATATTCACATGCCTTCCATGATTTTGAAGATATTTTTGGTGGAAGTGGTTTTGGCGATATTTTTAGCGATTTATTTGGTGGAGCTTCGATGGGTGGTGGTTCTCGATCACAAAGAACGAGCAATCAAGGAGCCAGTTTACGATACGATCTTGAAATTCCTTTTAAGGATGCAGTCTACGGTACTAAAGTTGAAATCACATTTGCACATAACGAAGTTTGTGATAGTTGTCATGGAACTGGTGGCCAAGCTGGATCGAAAAAGAAAACGTGTCCTACCTGTGGTGGAGCTGGTCAAGTAAGACGAAGTGCTGGTTTTTTTAGTGTTGCCCAGACGTGTTCAACGTGTGGAGGTACTGGCTCTGTAATTGATAATCCTTGTAAAGTTTGTGGTGGTAGTGGTCTACAAAAAAAACGAAAAAAGATAAAAATTACTATTCCGGCTGGAGTAGATGAAGGGAAACGGATTGCAATACCAAGACAAGGTGATTGTGGTAAAAATGGTGGAGCTGCTGGAGATTTGATTGTTTTTTTACATGTAAAAGGGCATCAGTATTTTGAAAGAAGTGGTCAAGATTTATATTGTGCTGTTCCCATTTCAATTTCTCAAGCTACTCTTGGAGCTGAAATCTTTGTAACAACTCTTAACGATAAGAAAATTAAATTAAAAATACCTGCAGGAACCCAAAACGAGAAACTCTTACGCATAAGAGGAGAGGGTGTACCTTTCGCAGGAGGAGCTCGAAAGGGTGATTTCTATATAAAAATCGTAGTAGAGATACCTACTCATTTAAGTAGTAAGGCAAAGCAAGCTTTACAAGAATATGCTTCTCTTATGGACGAGAACACTAGCCCTAAACCGGTTTTACTTTCTGAGTTACGTAAGTCATAAAATTTCTATATTTTTTTTAAATGTTGTGGTATAATTTCCTATACTATTTGTATGAGGAAAATATGCTAAAAACAAAACGTAAAATAATTTTTTATACTTCTTACATTTTAACTGGGGTAATTTTTATTGGAATTAGTTTTTCAATTGTGAGTGGTGGATCTTTTCTTATTAGTTTTATAACTTCTGTAATAGTGTTAATTATACTTCTTTTAGGAAGAGATAGTGTAGTTAATACTGTTAACGAGAAAATTAAACAGAAAGCTCTCTGTTCGGTTGAAAATTCTTTATTATTACGCTTTTCAGAAAAAGTACGGACTGCTTATTCTACAGACGATTTCGTTGGAGCCTTGCAAAAAACATGTGAAGATCAAGGTGATATGGGAATCTTATACGTAAATCGTGAGAATAATTATGTGTTATATAATAGCCCAGATAGAATTACGTCCTATGACGATACGACCAAAACTCTTGAGCTGCATTTTCCAGGCACTTGGCAAAATGGATGTTATTTTTTTGATAGTAAGCTTGGTTTAGTTTCCGATATAAAAAAAGCCAGAGGCTTTTTTCTTGTTTATGGCACTATTCAATTATTTTTCTTTTGTCGATATACACATCTTTTTGAGCCTGAAGTTTTTCCTGTTATTTTTGAAGAATTTATTCGTTTTCAAAATCGTTCAAAAACTATTGAGTCAATGAGTGAAATTGCTGAACTTTCTGCTGAATGGGAAATGCTTGCAGAAACGCAGAAGTTTTTTTTACCTCATACTATGCCTGAAATAGATAAACTTGATATTGCGGCTTATTTTAGGCCTTTGGTTAATGTTTCTGGTGACTACTATACAGTTCTCCCAATAGATGAGAAAAAAACACTTGTTATGCTTGGAGATGTTTCAGGTAAAGGTTTGGCTGCAGCTCTAGTTATGGGCTTAGTTATGAATATAGTTAAGATTATGGATAATAAAGAAGATCTTGCTGGAATCGTGCGTGCAATAGATATTGGTATTAAACGCATGCATTTGGAAGATAAATATACAGTATTGTTTATTGGTATTATTAATACAGAATCGATGCGTATTAGATATGTAAATGCTTCTATGTCTGATCCTATTGTAGTTACAAAATCTCCTGATGGATTTAGAATAAAACCTCTTTCCTCAAATTGTTCAGTTATAGGAATTATTGATCTTCCTGAAATTATCGTTGAAGAAAAAAGACTCTTTAGAGAAGATCTTATTTTAATGGCTTCCGATGGTGTATCTGAAGTAATGGATGATAATGGTATAGAGTTAGGTGATACAGACTTGTATATAAATACAGTTCAGGATTCTGCATCAAAAACAGCAAAAGAGTTTGTTTCAAATATAGCAGATTTAGTATTGTCTTATAGTGGTGGTAAAAAACTTCGAGATGATGTTACCATGTTAGTTGTTAAAATCGGGGGTTAATTGTGATTTTTGTAGTACTCAATCTTGCGCTTGCAATTTTATTATTTTTGTTTTCAAGTAAAATAGTGGTGCCTACTGGGGAATCGTCAATTCGTTCCCTTGTAAATATGATTTTATTAGTTGCGTTTAATGGTCTAATTGGTACTGGGTTATTTATTATAGGTTCCCAATCTGAATTTGCTATCGCTTTATGCCGCGTATATTTATTTGGCACTGCATTTTTGTTTGTCCTTATAACTAATTATGTTTTTTTATATCCAGATAAAAAAAGTAATGTGTTTTCGAAATTATTTTCCTTAGTCTTTGTGATATTTTCCTTTTATATTATGTTTTTTAAATTTCAGATTAGTTTTACTTCAAAAAGTGGAATTTTAATAAATTCAGAAAATATTGATATTCTTGGTTTAAGTTGGTATAAATTGTATTTTTTATTGTACTATATAGCGTTTCCTTGTTTGGGACTAATAGGTGGAATCATAGGTGCAATTTGGGCCAAAAATCAATTAATTCGACAGCAGATACTAAATTTAGTCTTTGATATTATTTTAGGTGAGCTGTTATTGGTGCTTATTCTGATAGTTTCAAAACAGAACTCCGAACTTTTATATATAGGACTAATACCAATTGTACAAGCTATTGTTTTGTTTCTATTTTATATATCATCACAGAGAACTGTTTTAAAAGACGCTTCTATTATTTTTTCAGATATAGGTCGTTTTATTTTAAATTATTTACTAACTGCAATTTTGATAGGTATTTCTTTTGCTTTTTTCTATTTAAAATTATCAAATAATTTTGGTTTGTTTTTATTTTTAATGGTTTTGACTTTTACATTAATAGTTTTTTTGAGAGTAAAGACCTCAAAATTGTTTGAGAGAGTATTGGCAAATAATTCTACACATTATGACAAACAGTTAGAAAAGGATTTGGCTAACATTGATTATACTATGCCAGATTTAGATATAAAAACAACTTTTACTAATTCTTTGCAACGCAATATAAATGTTGATTCGGTTTCAATCTTGCTTGATAGTGGTGATGGAATAATGAGACCTATAGATCCAGAAGATAAAATACATATGGATGGAATTCTTTTGGATAATATGATATTTAATCATCTTGTCAATGAAAATGTTAATGTTGTTTTGCGGAATAAAATAAATGGTACACATGCTTTTTTTCCTATAGCACAAGACTTGAAAAATCTTATGGATATGAATGGAGCTCGTGTCCTTATTGTTTTGCGTGAGGGCGGAAATGTTTTTGGAGTAATCCTGCTTGGGGATAAACGATTAGGAAACTTATATAATGATTATGATCTAAAGATATTAAATAAATTATATTCCTATTTCTTTCTTGCTGGTTATTATTTAAAAAATATTGTTAACGAAGATGTTGTTGGTACCATTTCTAGAGAAATACAGTTTTCTGGACAGGTAATAAAATCTATTCAAGAAAATATAGATATTATAAATAATCCAAAATTCGATATAGGGTACCTTTCAAAATCTGCACATGATATTGGAAGTGAATATATAGATTTTGTAAGATTAAGTCCTACACGACATATGATTGTTCTTGGTGATATGAGTGGTAAAGGGTTAAGTGCAAGTATGTCTGTTGTTATTATGAAGTCTGTATTAAAAACATTTCTTGCTGAAACCCCTGATTTTAAAGAATTAGTTCAAAAGCTGAATTTATTTATTAGAGATAACCTACCTCGTGGAACTTTCTTTGCTGGTGTCATCGGGTTGTTAGATGAAGAAAAAAACATTTTTTATTATGTAAACTGTGGAACGCCAGGCTTGTTTGTTTATAATCATGTTTATAATAATGTTATTGAAATCCAAGGTAAGGGGCGCATTTTAGGTTTTGCTAAAAATATATTAAATCTTATTTCTGTTAAAAAAGTTGAGCTAACGCCTGGGGATATTTTATTCACTTGTACAGATGGCTTTATAGAACAAAAATCTTTGCGCAATGAAAAATATGGTAAAGAGCGTTTTCAACATGCTGTTATCGATAATATGTCATTTTCTTCTGAAAGAATTTGTAAGTTTGTATACAAAGAGTTACTCGATTTTACTTCTCAGGAATTACAGGATGATGTGAGCGCTATGGTTATCAAAATACAAGATGTATAATACAAGGAGAAATATATGGAACAGCTAGGTATTCAAGAAAAAGAAGGTTCTAACTACATACTTTTAAATTTAAGTGGAACAATAAACTCGTATACGTTTAGTGAATTTCAAAAAAAAGCATATGAGTATATAAAAAAAGCCAATCTTGTTTTAGATATGGGCAATGTACTTGATATAGATTCTTCTGGGCTTGGTGTAATTTTAGGCGTTTTTAATGAATCTGAAGAAACAGGCAATAAGTTGTATATTATGCATCCTTCTCTAGCTGTCGCAGAAGCTCTTGAATCTACTGGTTTTTTAGAGTCTTTTAATCGTATTTATTCTGTTACGGAAGTAGACTAATTTTATGAAAAGATATTTCACTGTTTTTTGTCTCATTGCCTGTTTTGGGGTTTGTTTTATTTCATGCTCAAAAAAGGTTACTGTTATGAATGATGCTTCTCGCTTTGATTCTGTAGATTCTAAGGAGGCAATAGAGAAAACATCAGTAAGTCGCGCTTCTAAGAATTCTCACGAAGAAACTTATTCGGCAGATGAAAAAAAATTAATTTCTCTATTATCAATACGGCCTTATATTATAAGTGATGCAAAAGGTGAAGCGTCAGAAATAGCTGATAGAATTCTTGCTAATAAACAAGAATTCCTCAAAGATTTAAATGCTGTTCTTTTAAATGATACAGAGGACTTGTTTGTAAAGGCTGATAAAAATACTCATTTATCAAAAGATTTTATACCTAAAGATTTAGTATCGTTACATACAGATAAAAATTATGATATATATCGAAATGATTTAAGTTTACGAATCCCTGTAGAAATAGCACTTAATAAAATGGCTACTGCGGCTGCTATCGAAGGTATTAGGCTTGTTGCTAGCTCAACATATCGTTCTTATGATTATCAAATTACTGTATATAATCGAAATGTTGCAGAAATGGGTAAGGAAGCGGCTGATAGAGTTAGTGCACAACCAGGTACCAGTCAGCATCAATTAGGTACAGTAGTAGACTTCGGTTCTATTACCGATGACTATGCAAATACCAAAGCTGGACAGTGGCTTGCTAAAAATGCTGCTACGTATGGATGGAGTTTATCATTTCCAAAGGGGTATGAAGATGTTACTGGGTATCAATGGGAATGCTGGCATTATCGATATCTTGGTGTTCCAGCAGTCAAGTTCCAGCAAAAATGGTTTAAAAATATACAGCAATATATGATAGAATTTATTTATGGCTGGAAAAATGCGAAATCTTAGCTGATCTTATTGTTATGTTTGCATAGATAATCACAAAAAAGACAAATATCATTGGTAATGCCGGGGAAAGACTTCCCGGCATTTTGCATTTCTATGCGCTTTGCTTCTAATCCTGTGTTATAACAAGTTTGTACCATTTTATTATTATGACTATTTTCGATTAATTCAGAAAAACTATTGTCAATTGTACCTATACAAAGAGCTGTGTTTTCATTTGCAAAGCCACAACAAGGAGCAACGTTCCCATTTGAATGCACGTAAAGTACATGACCTGGGCCTGTACAGAAATCTTCTTTAAACCAAGATTTTGAGTCCCAATGCTCTGGGTTATCAGAAGTTCGTGATTGTGGAAAACGATATACAGGAATAAAAGTAGTTTCATTTTGTAGGGTAATTAATCCAATGCCATTTTTGTCTACATTCGAGCTTATGGTGGTGTTTAAAGCTTTTGCAAATTTGGATAATTTAGTTAAGAAGGCACTGTCGGCTAATTCCTCTTTTTCTTTGTTTGGAGTAGATAGTTTACATGCATTGTTAGTACAGATTACAGATTGAATTTCAATTGCTGTGTTATCTTGCCATATCTTATAGACGGTATTAAAAAAAAACAGTAGTTTTTCTAGGTTTTGGTTGTGAAAACTGTCAAAACTTATTCCAAACTTTCCATCATATCCTGCGTCGTATATTTTTTGAAGAGTAGTATATAATTGTTTTTTAGTGTTCCACCAAACACCATTAGTCATGATGCGATCAAACATGAGATTGTAATCAATAGCACATTTTGTAATTTCTTCTATAAATTCTATATATAAAAAGGGTTCTCCGCCTGTAAATCCAATGCGTTCTATTTTTGACGATGCACTTTCAATTAGTTTTTTTGCTTTTGGTATACTAAGGTATTGATCTCTGCGTTCAACAAAGCAATGTGCACAGTTAAGATTGCATTGTGTAGTTGCAGCAAACATAATTTCTTTAGGATTAAATACTGACATCTGCATTCCTTTCTATTAAAACTTTTCTACGGGCTTTTAAGGTTCCACTTTTTTTTATATGAATATCCCATCTAATAAGTGAAAAACGATTGTTTTCAAGTTCTAATAGAGTAGAGCAACGAGGCATAATAACTGTTCCGTCATTATAGTAATGCCCAGTATTTTCACATACAGATGAATGTGTGTGACCGGCAACAATTATACAGTTATTTTCTTTTGCATATCGAGTAAATCTTTCGTCAGTTTTTTTAAATTCTACGCGGCTTAAACGTTCTCTGGTAGTGTCTTTCATACCCATAATTTCTAAGGGTCTAAAAATATATCTAATTCCACATCTAAGTAAAGGAATAGCATAAAAATTATAAAAAGAAGCTTGGTGACCATGAAATATAAGTATATCCGGTTTGTTATCTCGTAAGATTTTTGCGCTAAGATAAACAGGAACTGGCAGACATGTAATATTTTTTCTTAAACTTAAAGAAAAACGTGTTGCTATACGTTCTGGATGAACAAAAACCATGCTGTCATGATTTCCTGCAATGTATATTAAATTTCCTTTTTGATGTGCTTTGTATAGAATTTTAAATATATCTTGATGAATGTATTTTATAGTTTCAATGTTCTTATTTACCCAAAGTTCAAGGAAATCTCCATTAATAATTATAGTATAATCTTCTTGAATATATTTTTTTAAGGCAAAGGCGATTAATTTAGAATTGTTAAGAAAACTATCATAATGAGTGGCAATCCCCATATGGAAATCTGACAGAATAACAAATTTTCGTATATTGCCGTCGATTGTGTAGCAGTGTTTAAGTGATTTTAGAATTGCCTTTTTTGTAGTTGAATAGCTCATAACTAATTATATCTATATTGAATGAAATAGTAAAATGCTATATAGTAAATTTACTACTGTTTTGGGTTAAAACAATCAGTACGTATCTTTATTTTATATCCATAGGAGAATTACAATGGGAAGACAGTATTATATAGCTGCTAACTGGAAGATGAATATGCTTAAAGGAGAATCTGTAGAACTCGCTCAAGGACTAGTAAAAGCCCTTAAAGATGGGAAAAATAAATACATGATTGCCCCTTCATTTACAAGTCTTGATGCAGTTGCTCAAGTAATAAAAGGATCAAATATCCTTTTAGGAGCACAGAATATGTGTACAGAAGAAAAAGGTGCATATACTGGTGAAGTTTCTGTTCATATGCTTAAAGATCTTGGAGTACAGGTTGTAATTCTTGGTCATTCAGAGAGACGTCATATTTATGGTGAAGATAATGAAATGATTAATAAAAAAGTTAAACTTGCTCTTGCAGAAGGTCTTGAAGTAGATCTTTGTATTGGAGAAACTTTAGAAGAAAGAGAAGCCGGAAAAGCTGATGCAGTATGTGAAGAACAAACACGTAAAGGCTTAGCTGGTGTTTCGAAAGCAGACATGGCTAAAGTTACATTAGCATATGAGCCTGTTTGGGCTATTGGAACAGGTAAAACTGCAACTCCTGAAGATGCACAAGCCGTTCATGCTGCAGTTCGAAAAGTTATAGCTGATATGTATGATCAAGCAACAGCAGATGCTGTAATCATCCAATATGGTGGATCGATGAAACCAGCCAATTGTCAAGAACTTCTTAACCAAAAAGATATTGATGGTGGTTTAATTGGTGGTGCAGGTCTTAAAGTTGAAACTTTTGAACCTATTTGTAAAACTTACTAATTAATTAAATTTGGAAATATTATTAGAAGGCTTTTGCAAAAGGCGATATCTTTTTGTAAAAGCCTTTTTTTGTATTAAATTAAGAAATAACCTGATACTATTGATTAATTATAGTATATTCTATATATTAATACGGTGTCATTTCGACTAAAAAATGCATACATTTACATAAAATTGTAATAATTATTTGGAGAGTTATAATGGGTACTATTGGAATTATCCTTCTTGTTGTTTTTATTATCATCAGCGTCTTACTGATAGGTATTGTTCTTATTCAAAATGAAGAAGGTGGCGGAATGGGTGGTCTTTTTGGTGGATCAGGATCTTCGACCTTTGGTTCTCGTTCTCAGACTGTTATTACAAAGACAACTTATGTATTGGTAACTCTTTTCTTTGTAGTAAGTTTTTCTCTTGCTCTTTCAAATAAAACGCCAGAAGTTGCAAACTTAGAAGCTGCTGCGCAACAAGTTCAGTCTTCAGAAGGTTCTGATGCTCAGTATTGGCTCGATGAAGAAGATAGTGGGGATGTAACAAGTTCTCAAGAAATAACGAACAGTACAGAAGCTACATCATCAGAATCCGATGCAGCTATGCCAGAAGAAAGTGCTACAGAATAAAATGACAGATGAAGTATCAAATAGTATTAATTTGATACTTCGTTATCGAAAAAGACTTACATCTGGCATCAAAAAATAAATATAGGATTGTTTATGATATTAGGGCAGGTTTTTACTCCTAAAGCTATTAATGTTAATCTTGTAAGTGAAGATAAAGATGAAGTTTTTGAAGAGATGATTGAGGAGTTTGTTTATTTACAACCTGATCTTGATCGAACAGAACTTCTAAATTCAGTTCAAGAGCGTGAAGATAAAATGACTACAGGTATAATGCCTGGTATTGCAGTGCCTCATGGGAAGTCTTCCGCGTTTAATGGAATAAAAGGTGCGATTGGTTTATCATCTGATGGTATTGATTATGATGCACTTGATCAAAAACCTGTTCATGCTGTGTTTATGCTAGTGTCTCCTATTGAAAATAGAGAAGAGCATTTACAGGTATTAAAAGTTCTTGCAAAAATACTAGAAGATCCTAGATTTTTTAGAAAGTTGATGTCTTCGAAAACTCCTGAAGAGGTTTATGATACAATTTGTTCTTTTGAAGAAGAACATACGATTAATTTTTAAATACTATTTTTTTTATTCCCTTTAAAATAAATTTCTCACTACAATTTATAATTTCGTAGATCTATGTTGTAATGTACCGTAATTTTGGTTTGACATAATAGTTTGTTAGTACTAAACTATTACAACAGACTTTCGTTTATCTGTATTTTACAGCTTGGAGGTAGCGAACTATGGAATCTGATATAATTGGTCATCTAGTTGATGTTGAACATAAAGCCTCAACGTTAGTAGATAATGCAAAAAAAGAAGCTCAAACTCGCCTTGATAAAGCAAAAGTTAAAGCTGAAAAACAATATTTAGAAGAGTATAAAAAAGTAATAGAAGAGTTAGAGAGAGAGTATGTTTTAAAAACTAATTCTTTAACTAAAATCCATCAAGATACAATTCAGGCATATAAAGAAAAAATCGGAGCCCTGGGACAGGATCGAAAGGCTTTTAATAATTTATTAGATAAATTATTATTAGGGGCTTAAGGTATGGATCAATCTGCAGCATCTGTTTATGTATATGCAAAAGCAAGTGGAATGATAGCTCGTTCATATACAGGAAGTAGAGCACATAAACTATTCGAAGTAAAAAATCTACAAGGATTATGGCAATTAGTTTTTAAGGATGAAGTTCCACTAGTTCCAGAAGTAATGCTGGCAAGGCAGATTGAACAAACTGCTGAAAAACAATTCATTGCAGATTATAAAATGCTCGTTAGTTGTTATGATAAGCCGGCTGATATTTTAATTCAATTGTTACGTTCTTATGATTATCGTAATATAAAGACTCTTGGAGCCTCTCTTTGTGCAGGTGAAACGCAAATCCCAGAGATATCGGATATCGGTGATTTTTCCATGTTAAATTATTCTGCTTGGCCCAATTTAAAAAAAATCACTAGACACTCTGTCATTAGCTGGTACGATCAGATTCCTTCATGGGAAAACCAAAAAGATTTAGATCAAAAATTAGACATTCAATATACAAAAGATTTGTGGAATTCTGCAAAAAAATTACCTTCTTCAGAGAGAAGCGTTACAGTTAATTTTATACAACAACAAATTGAATTGCAAAATTGTGTATGGGCTTTTAGATTACGTGATTATTATAATATGAAGCGAGATGAGATTATTTCTTGGTTGGCATGTGATAAAAAAAAACCGCTTAAAAATGATCTTCTGGCAGGACAGGCTATTCGAACTATAGATTATCCTTTAGATGATTTTAGTGCATGGAGTGATTGGAAGTATGTTTCGTTACTTAATCCCCCTACTGACGCAGAATGGAAACTTGATCCTAGATGGTTTGAACAAGCTGTTAATTTAAAGATAAATAAGATTGCTTGCACTAAATTTCATGAGCAACCTTTTTCAACTTTGGTTTTGATAAGTTGGTTTAAGATGAAACAAAATGAATTGAATATGATACGAACTGCAGCTGAAGGGTTACGATTAAATGTATCAGATTCTGATTTAAAGAGTTTTGTGGGTATTTAAATAGAGCACGTTTTAACGGAGGAAATATGGCAAAGACTGCAGCGATGAGACTTTTAGAATTAATGGTACTAAAAGGCGATGTTGCAAAAGTAATTGAATATCTTGGTAAGCATGGAAACTTCGAAACGCAATCAAAAGTTCAGTTTGATACTTCGGCTGCTGAAGTGAAACCTGGCAATAATAGTGCAAAAGAGTTATTCGAAAAACTTGAAGCTACTCGTTCGTATTTAGAAATAGAAGATGTTAATACTTTTGATGAAACAGTTTCTATTCCGACAGAAGAAGATTTCCTTTCTGCTAGTAAATTATTGTCTAATGTTGATGAATTACGAGATCGTGAAAATGAAGTTCAAGAGGCAAAAAAACGCGCTACAGAAGCCTATTCTGAGGCTTTGGCATTTTCTAATCTAAAAGTGCCATATAGTGAACTTGAACATTTATCTTTTTTGTCTTTGCGAATTGGGCGAATAGATCCTAAAGTTATTGATGATTTATTGTTTTCTGTTGCTGGACGTGCTGTAATAATACCTTTAGGTGAAGATAAAACGCGAGTTTTAGCAGCTTCTTCGAAAAAAGGACGTTTTGCTCTTGATAGCGAATTAAAGAAATATGGATTTGTTCCCCTTGAAATCCCGCGTGATTTTAAAGGAATCCCAGACGATTTATTAGAAGGCCTTAAGCAAGAAACTATAAATGTTCAAAAAAAGCTAGATTTATTGATTGAAGAAAGACATAATTTTGCTGAAACTCACCAAAAAATACTCTTGCATTTGTTACAAACATATTCACTTGGTTCTCAAGTTTTTGAGTTTCAAAGCTCTCTTGAGTCAACTCAACTAGTATATCGTATAACAGGTTGGGTTCCTGAGTTTGAAGCGACCGAAGTTATGAACGCTTTGGATAATTTGACAAAAGGTCGTATTGCTTTACGCGAATTTTTACCAAAAGAAGTTCCTTCTGTTAGAGATGGACGGGAACAAGTTCCGGTTAAATTAAAACATGGTGTCTTAGTTGCAAATTTTGAGCGAATGGTTTTTAGTTATGGGGCTCCCCTTTATGGTACAATTGATCCTACGCCTTTTGTAGCATTTTTTTATACTTTACTTTTTGGTTTAATGTTTGGAGATTTAGGTCAAGGACTTGTTTTCATATTATTAGGAATATTAATGATTAAAAAAGTTATTAAAAATTTTCCTGTACTTGGAAATGGGTTTGGTCCGATTTTTTGTGTGATAGGTATTTCAAGTTCTATTATGGGATTATTAACAGGAGAGTTCTTTTGCAATAATAAACTCTTAATTCCTTGGGGGCGTTGGGTTACAGGTTTGTTTGGAACTCCTCGGGAGTATATACTTGAAACGATGCCGAGTTCTGATACTTTTGATAAAATGTTTTTGTTTTTTGGCTTTACCATTGCGGTTGGATTTATAATTAATTCTATTGGTTTAATAATTAATATTGTTAATAATTTAATTCTTAATCGAAAAGGAGAAGCGTTGTTTGGTAAGAATGGACTTTCGGGAGCTATTTTCTTTTGGTATGTAGTTGCAATGGCTATTCGGTTAATGCTCACAAAAGGAACTGCAGACAGTGGCATGCATTTTTATGATTGGATTGTTATTGGTGTAACTTTGTTTGGTGTTTTTGCTTCTGAACCTTTAGGTCGACTTGTTGATTCTAAACGGCCTGTTTTTGTTGATGGTGTAGGGGTAGGTTTAATATCTGGTTTTGTACAAATTATAGAAACTTTGTCGGGATATTTATCTAATTCTGTTAGTTTTCTTCGTGTAGGGGCATTTGCTATTGCTCATGCTGTATTAGGTTTTATAGTGTTTACGCTTCAGAATTTATCAGGTGGAATTGGGGGCGTTTCTATATCGATTATAGGTAATGTTGTAATTCTTGTTCTTGAGGGTATGATAGTTGCAATTCAGGTACTGCGATTGGAGTATTATGAGTTCTTCTCTAAATTCTTTACAGAATCTGGTAAAGAGTTTAAGCCTCTTAAGTTCAAATATAAAGACTAAAATATAAAGACTAAAAAATGAGGGGATTAATTCCCCAAGATAGGAGATTTTTATGAATCGCAGAAAATTAGTTGTAACAGTAGTGTTACTAATTGCTTGTGTAGCAAGTGTTTTTGCTCAGGAAGCTGATGCTGCAGCTGCTGAAAGTATGATAGGTGTTGCAAAATACATAGCTTCTGCTTTGGCTGTTGGATTAGCTTGTATTGCTGGAGGTATGGCTGTTGGTAAAATTGGTGCTGCAGCAATGGGAGCAATGAGTGAAAACCCAGACCTTTCAGGTAAAGCTCTTCCTTATGTAGGTCTAGCTGAAGGTATTTGTTTGTGGGGATTTCTTGTTTCTCTACTTATCATCCTTTTATAATATATATTTATTAAGGTTAATAAACCGTGCAATATTTTGTTATAGGTGAACGTGAACTTGTTTTGGCTTTTGGATTAGTCGGGGTACAGGGCGATATTGCCGTAAACCGAACAGAAGCTCTTGACTCATTTATGCGGCACACTGGTCGTGGTTCAATTGCGACTGGTGTTCCGTCAGTAGAGGCACGATCAAAAGTGTTGATTTTAACAGAAGAAGTCGCGGATATGCTCCAAGATGAAGTTTTGGAGTGGCAAAAGAAAGGGGATTATCCTCTTATCGTCGAAATACCAGGGCTGAATGGGCACCTTGAAGGTCGAAAGACTATGACAGATGCAATACGTGAGGCTATTGGAGTTCATGTTTAGGTAGGTGAAATATATGGAAGAACTTCGTTCTACAGAGATACTTGATAGAGAAATTCTTGAGGATGCTCGTAAAAAATCCGAAAGAGTGCTTGTCAAGTCAGAAAAGGATGCTCAAAAAGTATTGGAAGGTGTTTCTGTCCGTCTCGAAGCAATTAAGAAAGAAAAAAATGATTTATATGAAAATAAAATAAAACATTTTAAGGAAGAGCTTGAGGCTTCACTCCCTTTAAAAAAACAAAGGTTTTTAGTATCTTTTGAGGATGAAGCTGTTTCAAAAGCAATTTACTCTTATATTGATTCTTTAAAAAAAGAAGATCAAATTGCAATAGTTAGGAAACTACTTTTAAGATATAAAAACGTGTTAAATACTAAGAAAGTTCATGTAACTGTTAGCGGTTTTGAAGTTCCCGAGATGGAAAATCTTATAAATACAGTTTTGGGAGCGGGGTCTGTTTTGTCATGTAAGAAAATGGCTAAAGCCGATGAAAAAGCTCTTAGTATTGAATTGGGAAATACAAAAGGTGCGGTTATTGAAACTGATGATCGCTCAGTAGAGTGCCGAGCTGTTATTGGAGAATTAATTAATGAGATTTCAGATAAATATAGTTATGAGCTAACAAGCACTCTGTTTGGCGGGAGATTGCCTGAATGATTGAAGGAAAAATAAGCAGAATTTCAGGACCTATTGTTTATGCAGAAGGCCTTGATGGAGCTGGTCTGTACGATGTTGTACGGGTTGGTGGAAAAAGCATCATGGGTGAAATAATTCGACAAAAAGAAGGTCTAGCAACTATACAAGTATACGAAGATGATACTGGTATGCATATTGGTGAAAAAATTATTTGTACCGAGAGACCTCTTTCATTGCGATTAGGGCCAGGGCTTGTTGGAACTATTTATGATGGTATTCAACGACCTCTAAAATCAATGTATGAAAAAGAAGGGGCATTCTTAAAACCAGGACAAGTGACAGAGCCTCTTGATGAAGAAAAAAAATGGGAGTTTACTCCTGTGGTTAAAGAAGGTGATTCTGTTGGCCCAGGATTTGTTCTTGGAACTGTTCAAGAGACAGCTTCTATTAATCATAAAATTATGGTTCCACCTTCACTTAGTGGTCGATTTGTAAAATCTATTGCTAAAAAAGGTGAATATACCATTAATGATGTAATTGCGGTAACCGAACTTGATGAAGAAATTACAATGAGTCAATATTGGCCAGTGCGTATTCCTCGTCCATATAAACAAAAAATGATGGTTACAGAACCTTTGATAACTGGACAGCGAGTAATCGATGTTTTTTTCCCTTTGAGTAAAGGTGGAACAGCAGCTATCCCAGGTGGATTTGGGACTGGAAAAACTATGACGCAGCATGCTATTGCAAAATGGTGTGACGCAGATTTAATTGTATATATTGGTTGTGGAGAACGAGGAAATGAGATGACAGATGTTCTTACCGAATTTCCGTCATTAATTGATCCACGAACTGGTAGATCTCTAATGGAACGAACCATATTGATTGCAAATACTTCTAATATGCCAGTAGCGGCACGTGAGGTATCTCTTTATGCAGGGATTACTCTAGCGGAGTATTATCGCGACATGGGAATGCATGTAGCAATTATGGCAGATTCTACAAGTCGTTGGGCAGAAGCTCTTAGAGAGTTGTCAGGACGTATGGAAGAAATGCCTGCAGAAGAAGGGTTCCCAGCATATTTAGCAACCAGATTGGCTGAGTTTTATGAACGAGCCGGTCTTGTTAAATCTTTATGCAATGGAACGGGATCTGTTTCTGTAATTGGGGCAGTATCTCCTGCAGGGGGGGATTTTTCAGAACCTGTTACCCAACACACAAAACGGTTTATTCGTTGTTTTTGGGCACTTGATAGAGATCTTGCAAATGCAAGACATTATCCTGCTATTGGTTGGATAGAATCATATTCTGAATATGCAGATGAAGTTAAAAATTGGTGGGATAAACTTGATGCACGTTGGGCAACTGTTCGACAGGAAGCATTAGATTTGCTTAAAAAAGAACAACGTCTAGAACAAATAGTTCGTTTAATTGGACCAGACGCTTTACCTGATGGTCAACGATTGATTCTTACTGTTGCTGAAATGATTAAAAATGGATTTTTACAACAAAATGCATTTGATGAAATAGATGTATATTCTGTTCCTGATAAACAGATACAGATTTTAGTTCTTATGATGGATTTTTATAAACGTGCCTTGGAGGTTATTAGTGAAGGAGCTCCTTTACTTAAGATAATTTCGCTTCCTGTTAGAGAAGAAATAGTACGCCTAAAGACATCTGTTCCTAATGATAAATTGGAACAGATTCAAACTGTTCGAACACATCTAAATCAACAAATGTTAGAAGTTGAAAGATTATACAACAAGGTGGGCGCAGTATGAGAGGTGTAGAATATAGAGGTGCAGAGCGAATTGAAGGGCCGATTATTGTTGTTAAGCGAAGTGAAAATGTTTCTTATAATGAAATTGTTCGTGTTCGTGATAGGAATGGTGATATCCGTACCGGTCGTATTATAGATTTAAATAAAGAAATTGCAGTTGTTCAGGTTTTTGGTTCTACGAATGGACTTGATTTGGATGAAATTTCGGTCGAGTTTTTAGAAACTCCTATGGAGTTGAGAGTAGGAGATGGACTTTTAGGGCGTGTTTTTAACGGTCTAGGAGAACCTATAGATGGATTTAAACCAATTACATCAAGTACAAAAGTTGATGTTAATGGATGTCCAATAAATCCTTATGCTCGAGAATATCCTCGTGATTTTATTCAAACTGGTATTTCAGCTATAGATGGAGTTAATACGTTAATTCGTGGCCAAAAACTACCTATTTTTTCTGGAAATGGATTACCACATAATAAATTAGCAGCACAGATTATACGGCAAGCAAAAATTTTGAATTCTGACGAAGAATTTGTTATGGTTTTTGCTGGAATGGGTATAAAATATGATGTAGCACAATTTTTTATTAACACATTCGAAGCTTCTGGTGTTCTTTCTAAAGTTGTTATGTTTCAGTCATTGGCTGATGCTCCAAGTATCGAACGTATTATTACTCCTCGGTGTGCTCTTACTGCTGCAGAATATTTGGCTTATGAAAAAGGAATGCATGTTCTTGTAGTGTTAACTGATATGACAAACTATTGTGAAGCTTTGCGTGAGATATCTACAACTCGAGGGGAAGTACCTGGGCGTAAAGGATATCCTGGTTATATGTATTCAGATCTTGCGGAACTCTATGAGCGAGCGGGTAAGATAAAAGGAAGTAAAGGATCGATAACACAAATTCCTATTTTGAGTATGCCAAATGATGATATTACAAACCCTATTCCGGACCTTACAGGTTATATTACAGAAGGTCAAATTGTACTTGATCGTGAAATGTCACAACGTGGTTTATACCCACCAGTAGCAGGACTTCCAAGCCTTAGTCGTCTTATGAAAGATGGTATTGGAAAAGGCATGACCCGAGAGGACCATAAAGAAGTTTCGAGCCAACTTTTTGCAGCTTATTCAAAAGTTAAATCGATTCGAAATCTTGCCTCTATTATTGGAGAAGAAGAACTTTCTGAAACTGATAAAAAGTATCTAAAATTTGGGGAACGATTCGAGAATGAGTTTATTGGGCAAGGAGAATACGAAAATCGTTCTATCGAGAAAACTCTTTCTATTGGTTGGGAGCTTATGAAGGAGCTTCCAAAAGAAGAATTATATCGTATCAGTCCAGAATTTATTGAGAAATATATGGATAATAAGGAAGAATAAATGGCACGGCTTAATATAGCGCCAACAAAATCAAATCTTCTCACGGTTAAACAGCAGCTAGAAATATCAGAAGAAGGCTATGACTTACTTGAACAAAAGCGTGAAATTCTGGTAATGGAATTAATGCGTATGGTTGAACATGTTAAGTTACTTGAGCGTAACATAGATAAAGTGCTCGATTCTGCATACCCTGCTCTAAAAAATATGCTTATGACTGTTGGTGGTGACAGGGTAGAGCGTATATCTAAGACAGTACGGTATGATTTTAAGATAACTGAAAAACCGGTAACTGCTGCAGGGATGAGTTTTTCTTCTATTAGTGTGGAGCTTCCTAAACGAGAATTATTTTATTCTTTTATGGATTCTTTTGCAGACTCCGATAAAGTTATGGTCGATTTTTTCGAGTTGCTAAAATTGCTTACTGAAATGGCGTCGATTCGTACAATGGTGTGGCGTTTAGCTACAGAAGTAAAAAAAACTCAGCGACGTGTAAATGCACTAGATAAAATGGTAATTCCACAAACTCGTGAAACAAAAACGTATATAGAAGGTGTTCTAGAAGAGCGAGATAGAGATAACGTGTTTGTTTTAAAAGCCTTAAAAGCAAAAAAACAGGAAGGGTAAATTATGGGATATTCACTTTTTCAAAATGTTCTTGTATTAGTAAATGGTTCTGAGGCAGCAATAGAGGCTGTTCGGTATAGTGTTATCTTAGCGAAGACTTGTAGATGTAATGTAAAAGCCTTATATGTTGTCGATACAGCAACACTAAAGCAGCTGACTTTAAATAAGTTTTTTGTAGAAGAAGAAAGTTTGGACTATGAAAATAGCTTAAAAAATGATGGGGCTAAATATCTTCAATATGCTGAAGAAATAGGAAAAGCAAAAGGTATAAAAATTGAGACAGAACTTAAAAGTGGTTCTGTTTGGGGAGAAACTGTTTCTGTAGCAGACCAAATGAATGCTGATCTTATCTTACTTGGTGGATTTGAGAAAGATAGAGGTGAAATACATGCGGCTGCAACAATGGCTTATCATGAAATTATGAAGAATGCACATTGTTCAATTCTTATGGTTCGTAATAAACACATTGAAAAACTATACAAACAAGTGTAAATGTAGTATTTTTACAGTGTAAAACATAGAAAAATACAAATACTTAGTAGCTATGCTGTAAAAGGAGTTTTTTAATGCGTGTTCTTATTCTACATTTTTTAGATACACGAAATGCAAAAAATATAACTATTCTACGAAATTTACAAGCTGCATCAGAAAATAATGGTCATCAAGTGACTCTTATGAATGCAAAAGATGTTGGAAACTTGCAATTTCCTATGTATGAATATGTATGTATTGTAACTAAGTCAGCAAAATTGTTTGGTGCTAAATTACCATCACAGATGGGAGAGATACTCAATAAACATGGGACATTATCAGGGAAAAAAGGTTGCTCTCTTGTCGTAAAAGGTGGCTTTTCATCTGATAAAATGAACACCCTTGTAATGAAAGCAATGGAAAAAGAAGGTATTTTTATAGATTATTCTCAAGTTATTGAAAGCCCAGAACATGCTAAATCTATAGGTAAAAAAATAGGATAAAGATAGGTGGTAGAAAATTACTACAAAATTCTTGGTGTATCTTCTACAGCAACAGCAGCCGAAATTAAACGTGCTTATCGGCGGAAAGTTAAAGAGTTTCATCCAGATTTAAGTTTTGCATCTAATATAAATAATAATAATTCCGCTAACACTCAAGATTCAAGCAAAGATTTTAGAAAAGTTGTTATAGCATATGAAGTTCTTTCTAATGCTCACCAGCGTTCTATGTTTGATTCATCATTTGGTATGCAATCTCGTTATGAAAAAGGTAGTCAAAGTGAATATTCATTTAATTATCGAGAATGGCTATTGCAAAGATCGGATGAGGAAAGTAAATGTAAACTTGTTTTTTGGGATTTAATGCATAATTACGAAGATGAAGCTGTCAAAGCATTTAAAAAAATGAACACTGAAATAGCAGGTTTTCGTTTAAGTAAGTGGTTTACTCGTGAAGATTTTATGGATTATGGTTTTATTTTAGCCGAAGAATTAGTTTTTCGTGCAGAATACTATGATGCTGTGTTACTTTTAGAGCAAATTATTTTAATGGAATATAGCTTTTCATACTTTAAACATTTTTTCCCAGAAGTTACTTCTCTTATGAAGGATATATTATTGCATCGAATCGGGGGGTATGTGCCTGATGAGTTAGCAATAGACTGTTGGGAACGAGCTCTTGATTTTAAGTTTGGAAAAAAGGTTGATGCTCAATTTTTGCTTAAAATGGGAGCTGTGTATGATAGAATGGGAGATACGGATACAGCACGTATTTGTGTTCAGGAGTCAATAAATTTTGATCCAAAAATTTTTATTCCAAAATTGTTAAAAAAATATGTATGTAATTAATTAGTAAAAAAGAAATCTTTTTTACAAAGGAAATTTATAATGATAATGTTAAAAAACGAAGAAGAAATCAATGGTATTCGCACCAGTTGTAAGTTACTTGCTCAATTATTTAAAGAACTTACTCCTCAAATCAAAGCAGGTATGAGTACTAGAGATATAGATGACATCTGTGTAGATTTCATAAAAGCTAATGGTGGAGTTCCTGCTTGGTATAGTCAAGATTTTGATGGAGCGGCTTGTATTTCAATTAATGATGAAGTTATTCATGGTATTCCTAGAAAAGATGTTTTTGTAAAAGATGGCGATCTTGTCTCTCTTGATATTGGAATAGATTTAAATGGGTATTATAGTGATGCAGCTCGTTCAATAATTATTGGCGAAGGAAGTGCTGAAGCAAAAAAACTTATTAAAGTAACAAAAGAGTGCCTAGCTGCAGGAATAAAAGCTTGTAAGGTTGGTAATCGCATAAAAGATATTTCAAAAGCGGTTTATGATGTAGCTGATAAAGAAGGCTATGGAGTCGTTTATGAATATTGTGGACATGGGGTCGGACTTCAAGTTCATGAGGATCCTTCAATTCCTAATGTTCCAAGTCGTGGTCCTAATCCTAGAATTAGGCCTGGAATGGTCCTTGCTATTGAACCAATGATAAATCTAGGAACAGCAGATATAGAAAATTGTGATGATGGGTGGACAGTAGTTACCGCAGATGGCAAGATTTCTGCTCATCAAGAAAATACTGTAGCTGTTTTTGAAGATCATACAGAAATACTTACGATTTTATAAAAACGATAGCTATTTTGTAATTTATAATAAAATTAGTTGTTATATTTATTATAAATGTAAAATTATTAAATTTTAAGCATGTTTATAATAAATAATAATAGATTAAGAATATTTTAAGTTATATTTACTATATTATTTGTATAAAATATTGTTTTGGAGGGTATCCTATGAAACTTAATTCAAAAAAACTTATTGGTATAACAGCTGTTGCTGTGTTAACTTTTTCAGTTTTTTCTTTTTCATGTAACAAAGCTATATCAAATGATATGGGTTCTGGTCAAACAGTTTTTGCAGATGAAAGTCCTGCAGTAACACTTCCTAAAGAGGGATTAGCTGTAACAGAAGCTTTACAGTCGACTTTTCGAAGTATTTCAGATACGGTACTTCCAGCTGTAGTAGAAATTGATATTACAGAGAAGGTAAAAGCTACAAATCCAATGGATCAATTACCTTTCTTCTTTTTTGGGCAACCACAGAATCAAGATTCTGAACCTCAAGAGTATGAGCAAGATGGTTTGGGCTCAGGTGTCATTGTGAGACATACAGGAAAGAATGTGTATGTATTAACAAATAATCATGTTGCCGGGTCTGCCGATTCTATTTCGGTTAAACTTTCTGATGGACGAGAATTTGATGCAGAATTAGTAGGTGCAGATGAACGAATTGATATTGCATTAATCAAATTTGAAACAGACGATGATAATATAACCGTTGCAAAAATGGGTGACTCTGATAATGTTAAAACAGGTGATATCTGTCTTGCAATGGGAACTCCTCTTGGTTATTTTGCTTCTGTTACACAAGGAATTGTTAGTGCTACAGGAAGAAGTGGAAGTGGAATTGGTTCAATTAGTGATTTTATTCAGACAGATGCTGCTATTAACAAAGGTAATTCGGGTGGCCCTCTAATAAATATTTATGGTGAAGTGATTGGAATAAATACTTGGATAGCTTCTGAATCTGGTGGATCTAATGGATTAGGTTTTTCTATTCCTATAAACAATGTAAAAGATTCTATTGATGATTTTATTACAGATGGGAAAATCTCTTATGGTTGGATGGGAGTTTCTCTAGTTTCTGTGACAGATGATTACTTAAAAGAACTTAATGCTAGTGATAAGAATGGGGCACTTGTTTCGCAAATTTTCTTGGGATCTCCAGCAGCGGAATATGGAATGCAGGCAGGCGATTATATTATTGCTTTAAATGATAAAAAAGTAAAAAGTGTTGATGCCTTAGTACGTGATGTTGGTTCGTTACGAGCTGGTGAAAGTGCTAGTTTTACAGTAATTCGGGGTGGAAAAGAAATAACACTCGATATTAAAATTGGTAACCGAGATGATGCGGTTGTAAATGATAGTTCAAAATTATGGCCTGGATTTGTTGCCGTTCCATTGAGTGATGATGTTCGTAGCAAGATTAAAGTCGATGATAAGATTAAAGGTATAGTTGTATCTAACGTTCAAGAAAAATCGCCAGCAGCTTCTTTGCGATTACAAAGTGGAGATGTTATTACTGCTGTTAACGATAAAAAAATAAAGAATCTTTCTGAATTTTTTAATGCTCTTGATACCGCCGATAATGATTATATATGGTTTGATGTATATACGAATGGGAATACCGTCAAAACACAAAAATTTTCACTTAAGTAGTGAAGATTTAATATAGACATTTTATTAACAAAGTCAGTTATTTGTATTTTATTATGCTACATATAACTGACTTTTTTTTATAACTACTTGCAATATTTATGCAACTTTTGTATACTTTGTGCATAAATATTCACTTAAGGAAGTTTTTATGGCTAAAGATAAAGTTATTTTAGCGTATTCAGGTGGGCTGGATACTACAGTTATTATTCCTTGGTTAAAGGAAAACTATAACTATGATGTTATAGCTGTTTGTATTAATGTAGGACAAAAAGATGATTGGCCTGTAATTAAAAAACGTGCACTTGATACTGGTGCTACTGCATGCTATGTAGTAGATGCTCGAGAAGAGTACATTACTGATTATATATATCCTGCAGTAAAAGCAAATGCTGTTTATGAGGATCAATATCTTTTAGGAACTTCTACAGCACGGCCTCTTATTGGTAAAATTCTTGTTGAATATGCACGTCAAGAAGGTGCAGTTGCTATCTGTCATGGGGCAACAGGAAAAGGAAACGATCAAGTACGTTTTGAGTTAGCTATAAAAGCTTTTGCTCCTGACCTTAAAGTCATTGCTGCATGGCGTAGTGATAAGTGGGATATGGATAGTCGAGAAGCAGAGATTGCATATTTGGAAGAGAGAAAGATTCCTGTTCCTATGAAAAAGAAAGACTCTTATAGTCGCGATGAAAATATCTGGCATATTTCACATGAAGGCCTCGAGCTCGAAGACCCTGCTAATGAGCCACATTATGATACAATGCTAAAATTAACGGTTACTCCCGAAAATGCTCCTGATAAACCGGAGTATGTAACTATGGACTTTGAAAAAGGAGTTCCTGTTTCTGTAAATGGTAAAAAACTTTCTCCAATTGAATTAATGGAAGAATTAAACAAAATTGGCGGACGTAACGGTGTTGGTCTTGTAGATATTGTAGAAAATCGTTCTGTTGGCATGAAAAGTCGTGGGGTGTATGAAACTCCAGGTGGAGCAATTATGTATTTTGCTCATGAACAGATTGATCATCTTTGTCTTGATCGTGATATGTATGCATATAAACAAGAAGTCAGCTTAAAAATGAGTGAACTTATTTATAATGGCCGTTGGTTTACACAATGTATGGAATCTATCATAGCTTTTATGGACAAAGCAGAAGAAACTTGTACTGGATCTGTAAAACTAAAGCTGTACAAAGGTTCAATCACTGTAGCAGGAACTACTTCTAAATATTCGCTATATAATGAAAGTATTGCGTCATTTAAGACTGGTGATTTATATGATCATCATGATGCAGAAGGCTATATAGCTTTGTTTGGTTTACCAATAAAAGTTCGGGCTATGATGCAACAAAGTGTTGGTGAAGGACAAGCTTGTATTGATAGTAAATCGTTAAAACAAAGACCGACAAATTAATGTTAAAAACCCTCATATATACTATATGAGGGTTTTTTTATGGTAGCATTTTTGTCTTTATTTTTATAAAATAATCTAGTTATATTGGAGTGTGTTTTGAAGTCAATTATACTGTCGATTCTTTTTATCGTAGTTGGTATTGTGTTTTGTATTGTTGGAACGCTCTTTAAATCTGGCAAAATACTTGATAATCAAATAGGAAAGGTAAGTGGTTTTTTTGCATTAGCGGTTGGTGGACTTACTGTAGTTTCTGGAATTGTGATTGCAATTTTCCCTAAACTTACCGATGTCTTTGCTTTATTATATGTAGTACTTATAACACTTCTTTTGTTTATTATGATGGGTTTATTAAATACGAAAAACAAAAAATAATTTAAATATAGGATAAAATATGCTAATAAGTATCCCTCAAGTGCTTGCTTTTATACTTGTAACAAACATAACTCCTGGACCTAATAATATTTCAAGTGCTCAAACAGGACTTTCTATTGGATATAAACAATCGTTGCCTTATTTGTTCGGGATCATAAGCGGTGTGTTTTGTCTTCTTTTATTTGGGGCTTTTGCTTCAAGCTTTGTATTAACGATTTTCCCAAGCATAGAAAAGGTACTTTGTATAGCCGGGGCTCTTTATATTTTATACTTAGCATGGAAAACTTTTAGATCTGATTATTCATTTAATGAAAAAAATATAACTAAACCTTTGAACTTTATAAATGGTATTTTTTTGCAAATTATGAATCCTAAAGCAATTGTTTATTGTTTAACTCTTTATTCAACGGTGCTTGCAGGACTTCATGGACATATAAACTATTTATTTATTTCAGCTATATTCTCTGTTGCAGTAACTTTTTTATCTGTTTCGATTTGGGCTCTTGGTGGGTCTATAATTCGCAATCTAATGAGAAACAAAAAAATAAAACGAGTTGTTAATCTTGTTCTTTCTTTGTTATTGGTGCTAACAGCTATGCAACTGGTATTTTCGGTTTTTTAATGTCATAAAAATTATTACTCCAATAAGGCTTGGTGACAGGAAGCTTTTTATATGGTATATTCGCTTCTATGAACATTAAAACAAAAAGAATTATTATGTCTGTGTTTGGCATGTCTATATTAGGTGTAGTTGTAGCCCTTCTTAGAAAAGCAAATTTAGGAGTAGATCCTTTTACGTCTTTTGTCGTTGGGGTTGGGAATATCTTTAATACAACATATGGAATTATGTTTCCTATTCTTACTGGAATTTTTTTGATAGCAGTATTTTTTATAGATAAACATTTTATTGGAATTGCTACAATTCTTAATTTAGTTATTATTGGTCCTGTTGCAGATATAACGCTAAAAGGCTTAAACTTATTATATGATGCGTCTAATATATGGATACAAATTGTGACACTTTTTATTGCTTTGGTTATTTTATGTATTGCATCAGCACTTTATATTGTTGGTAATTTAGGAGTTTCTTCGTATGATGCACTGAGTCTTATTTTAGCCGAAAAGCTCGAAGGCAAGAAGTGGGGACAGTATCGCTTTTGCCGTATGTTTACAGATATAATTTGCGTTATTATTGGTTTTTCAACAGGAGCTGTTATTGGGATTGGTACTGTAATTACAGCTTTTTTTATGGGGCCTTTTACTCAGTTTTTTATAATTCATCTTGCAAAACCATTATTATATGGAAAAATAACGGAAACTAGCGATGATCTAGACAATGTGAAGAATACATGAGTGCTCTTTTAGTTATTATTTACATCTCTTTTATTAGTTTAGGTTTACCTGATGCCATATTAGGTTCCGCATGGCCAGAGCTCCATTTAGATTTAGGAATAAGTGTTGGTTATGCCGGTATTATTTCTATGATTGTTTCAGCAGGTACTGTTGTTTCTAGTTTAATGAGCGAACGTTTTATTATAAAGTTTGGAACAGGGAAAGTAACTGTTTTAAGCGTTTTATTTACTGCTTGTGCTCTAGCCGGTTTTACAGTTTCTTCAAATTTTATTCTTATGTGTTTTTTTGCAATTCCGTTAGGGCTAGGTGCGGGTTCTGTCGACACAGCGCTTAATAATTTTGTTGCTATTCATTATAAATCTAGGCATATGAATTGGCTTCATGCTTTTTGGGGTATTGGAGCTACTGCTGGCCCTCTGCTCATGTCATTATTTATTTTGCAAAATAATGGTTGGCGAGTTGGTTATGGAATTATAGCGTTATTTCAAATTATACTTGTTATTGTTTTATTTTTAACTCTTCCTTTGTGGAATAGAACAAAAAATAGTTCAGATACCCTAAATTCGACAGAGGAAACATCTTTTGAAGTAAATAATGATATCCAAGATAAAAAAAATCGTATTGGACAATTGCTTGCTTTGCCTGGAGCAAAACCTGCTCTTGTAGCTTTTTTTTGTTACTGCACTGTTGAACTTATAGCAGGGATGTGGGGTGCTACCTATCTTGTAAATGTAAAAAAAATTACTGCAGAAGTCGCTGCTCGATGGGTTGGTTTGTATTATCTTGGAATAACTGTTGGTCGTATTTTATCAGGATTTTTAGCAATAAAAATGAATAACAATCAACTTATTCGCTTTGGTCAAATTGTAAGTATTGTAGGTGTGATTTTTTTGTTTATTCCTGGGGCAGTACTTTTTCAACTTGTAGGTTTTATTTTACTCGGATTAGGTAATGCTCCTGTTTTTCCGGCTATGTTACATGAAACACCCGTGCGTTTTGGTAAAGGTTTGTCACAGGGTGTTATGGGGATTCAAATGGCTACTGCTTATATTGGAAACACTCTTATGCCACCTCTCTTTGGCCTTGTTGCAAGTAAAACCAGCTTTATCATAATGCCAATAGTATTATTAGGTTTTCTAATTATTGAGTATGTCTCAACTGTACTAGTAAATTCCCAGATTAGAAGAACTCGTGGATAAAATTTGCTTGATAAAAGAATAATGTATATATTTAGAGATTGAAATGTAATAAATAGTTTGTGCTTTATGGAGGCTGTAGTGTCTAATTTAGTTCCGGAAGTGTATTGTTCAAATTTTAGTGTTACAAAAATGTTTTATATAAAAGTTTTTGGCTTTAATATGAAAGATGAGAATGAAGAACAAAGTGTGGCGCGATTTAATTTGGGTAAAATGGAATTTATTCTCGAGGAACCTTTGCCTTCTGATATTCATAAAAATACGATAAAACTAAAAAAATTTTTTAGCTCAGATATTGATTTTTCGTGTGAAGTAGATGATATAAAAGATTTATATTATCGAATTAAAACATTATCTGCAAAGTCTCTGTGTTCAAAAATAGAGAATAAATCTTTTGAGCAGAACGGAGCAACTATTACACATCAACAATTTATTGCTAGAGATCCAGATGGGTATAGGTTTAGATTTTATCAATAGGAGAGGCAAATTTTAGTAAATTGCCTCTCGCTTGATAATTAATTAATTAGTTATAACGGTAATTTATTTTTTGTAATGCGATCTTTCAAGTCTAAGACTTTTTTATGAATGAGTTTTGCCGTTTTTATAAACTCTTCATCAGATTTTCCTGTAGGATCATCGAGGCCCCAATCTTCTCTATATTTACAAGGGAGAGATGGACACTGAACATTGCAACCCATTGTTATTAGAATATCAATTTTGGGTAGCTCTGTAAGTAATTTTGAGCTTTGCGTTTTATCCATATCGACATCGTACAATTCTTTTATAGTTCTAACAGCATCTCTATTTATTTGAGGCTTGGTTTCTGTGCCCCCAGAAAAAGAGTCAAAAACATCTGCAGCATAAAGTTTACTCAATGCTTCTGCCATTTGACTTCGACACGAATTATGAACACATACAAAAGCTACTTTTGGATTACCCATAATGATATCTCCTTTTATAACTAATCTCTGATTTTATGTAAAAGTGACACGACGTCATCTTTTTTTAAGACTTTGCCCATTGAGACAACTTTATTGTCAATCACTAATGCTGGTGTTGACATTACGCCATATTGAGCAATTTGTGTAAAGTCTGTCACATGATCGATAGTTGTGTCCATACCAAGTTCTTCGAGAGCTTCTTTTGTAGCGGCTTCGAGCGCATTGCATTTTGCACAACCAGAACCAAGAACTTTAACAGAGGCTTCTGTAGAAGTTGCGCTTTTAATAGTTGCGCTAGTTTCTTCTGCTGTAGGAGCTGCTCCGCAGCAAGCTCCACCACACGAACAAGCAGAGGCAGATTCAGCTTCCTTTGATTCTTTTTTTCTAAAAAATGACATAATTATTTCTCCTTACTAAAATATATTTCAAAATTACAGTACCTATACAAACAAAAATTGAAAAGCGTTAAATAAGTAGCCGACCAAAACAATTCCGATAGTACAGTATACAATAAATAAACCAAGCAATTTTGGTTTTACTGCTTTTCGTAGCATAATAAGAGACGGCAAACTTAATGTTGTTACAGCCATCATAAACGATAAAATGGTTCCAAGTTGAGCACCTTTAAAGAGTAGGGCTTCTGCAATTGGAATTGTGCCAAAAATGTCAGCATACATTGGAATTCCAACAATAGTTGCCAAAATAACGCTAAAAGGATTGTTGCTTCCCAGTACTTTTTCGACCCAAGATTCTGGAATCCAGTTATGGATAATAGCTCCAATACCTACACCAACTAAGATGTATGGAAAAACTTTCTTAAAAGTGTCTATTACTTGGTTTTTTGCAAAAAGAGCTCGGTCTCTTTTTGTAAGACTTGGAGACTCAATGTCGATTGTGCTATTAGCATTTGTAATAAAATCTTCGACATATTTTTCCATGTGCAATTTTTCGATTATAGTGCCACCAATAACTGCTACAATTAGGCCTACAATTACGTAAACAATAGCAATTTTACCACCAAAAATACTCATTAAGAGTACAAGACTACCAAGGTCTACCATAGGGGACGAAATTAAAAATGAAAATGTTACTCCTAAAGGGAGCCCTGCGCTAGAAAAGCCCATAAAAATTGGGATAGATGAGCATGAACAAAATGGAGTTACTGTGCCGAGTAAGGCTGCAACGGTGTTTGCCCAAATTCCATGAAAGCGACCTAAGATTTTTTTACTTCTCTCTGGTGGAAAATAACTTTGAATATATGATATAAGAAAAATTAACACACATAGCAAAATAGTAATTTTTATTACATCATACAGAAAAAATTGTACACTACCACCGAGATTTCCCGAAATATCTAAACCAAAAGAGGTAAGAATTTTACCAATAATAGTATTAAGCCAAGCCATTCCTAATACTTGGTACTGAAAAAAATCCCATATTATTTTTAAGATATTCATTCTAGCTCCTACATAATACATCAAAACATTTTGATGTATAGAATAAAAAAATAAACTATCTAGTATGATAGCCTTATTAACTAATCACAAACACAACGGATATGTTCGCGTCCAGGTTTAATTGTTGTAATTTCTTTTAGAAGGTCTTGAGCATTTTTACTCCCTTCTAAATCTATTTTATAGTAAGTCCATTTACCGTCGTGACGGCTTTTTATTAATCCAGACTCACACAATACTTTCATGTGATATGATAAACAAGATTGCGCAATATCTAACTCATCGGTTATATGACAGGCACATTTTTCTCCATTTCGTAAAAGCTCAAGTATTCTAAGTCTTTTATCATCGCAGAGTGCTTTAAAAACTACTAACGGGTCTTGTGTCATGTTATAAACCTCACATCAAAAAGTTTTGATACGACAAATATACAAACTTAGCCAATAAGTGTCAAGTAATTATATTAAAGATTGTATGTTTTATAAAATGTGATATACTACAAGATGGTTTTAGAAATCATAGTTAGTATTTTTAGGAGGTTTAATTATGCATTATCCTCAATCACTACAACCAAAATTGGCACTAAAGACAATCATGGAGTCCTTATCTGTAAATTATCCTTTTGCTGATAAATCATATGAGTTTGACAAACTTAAAAATCTAAAAGCAGCTTGTTTTGTTTCTCTACACATAGATAAAAATGGAGATAAACAGTTACGTGGCTGCATTGGAACGCTTTCTCCTGTTACAGATTCGCTATTTGATGAGATTTGTGACAATGCCAGATCTGCAGCCTTTCATGATCCAAGATTTTTGCCATTACAAAAGAATGAACTTGAAAATTTGACAATTTCTGTCGATGTCCTCGCTCCTTTTGAACATATTGAATCTAAAAAGCAATTAGATCCTAAGATCTATGGTGTTATTGTTCAAAACGGAACTCGCCGAGGAGTTTTACTTCCTGATTTGGATGGGGTAGATGACGTAGATACACAGATTTCGATTGCATGTCGTAAAGCTGGAATTAGTTCAGATGAAGAAATTACATTGTATCGTTTTAAAGTTGTCAGGTACTATTAAATGATTAGTTTGCAAAAAAGTTCGACAATTGTATGTGGTCTTTGCCCTCATCTCTGTCAGCTCAAATTGGGTAAAACTGGTTTTTGTGGGGTGCGCAAAAACATTGATGGAAAAGTTGTTTCACTTGATTATGGGCATATTTCTGCAATAAATATGGATCCCATAGAAAAAAAACCACTGTATCATTTCCATCCGGGAACTCAAATTCTTTCTATTGGTAGTTTTGGGTGCAATTTAACCTGTAAACATTGTCAAAATCATACAATAGCTCAAGGTGATTTCTCTTGGTTAGGACAGATAGAAAAAAAAGATACAACTCAGCAATTCTTAGATGCTTCGAATTTTGTTTTACCAGAAAAACTTGTAAACAAGCTTGATGAACCTCAGTTCAATACATCACTTGGCATTGCATACACTTATAATGAACCAATTGTCTGGTACGAATATATGTGTGATTGTGCTGCATTGGTTCACAAAAAAGGCAAACTAAATGTTATGGTTTCTAACGGCTATATTAACAAAGATCCATTGCAACAATTATTTCCACTTATAGATGCTTTTAGCATTGATTTAAAAGCTTTTAGTGATGATTTTTATACACAAGTTTCCGGAGGACATTTACAACCGGTATTAGATACTCTAGAACTAATTGCTCATTCAGACAAACATTTAGAAATTGAATATCTTGTTATTCCTGGTTTAAATGATGATGTTAAGGAATTTAATAACATGCTTAACTGGTATGTTACTCATTTAGGGCGGCAAGTCCCACTTCATGTAAACCGCTATTTTCCACAATACAAGATGCACCTACCACCCACACCGATAGAAACGCTAGAAAAGTTAGCAGATCAGGCCAGTGCAGTTTTAGATTATGTACATGTTGGGAATGTGTAACAAGAGACAGGAGGTAAATACATTATGACAGTTAGACCAATGGCAGTTGCAGGGCAATTTTATCCTGCTACTAAAAATGAGATTTTAAATACAATTAAAACTACAGTAAATAACCAAGAAGATTCAATAAATAAAGAATTAGCAAAAAAAAACATTATAGGTGGAATTTCGCCACATGCAGGATACATTTTCAGCTTACCTGAAGCTGTACACTTATTTAGAATATTACAACTTTCTAAGCAAAACTGGGATCAAGTTGTTTTGCTTAATCCAAATCATACTGGATTTGGAGCTTCCCTTTCTGTAGATACTCATGAGCAATGGGAGTCTCCTTTGGGAAAAGTAAAAATAGATAGTAAAGGTTTAAAAAAAGAACCGAATGATCTTTTTACTATTACGCATGAAATTGAAGCCCAAAAAAAAGAACATTCTGCAGAAGTATTTTTGCCTTTGTTAACGTATTTTCTAAAAGATTTTTCACTATTGCCAGTGTGTATGGGTGATTCGTCTTACCATGCAGCTTGTTTTGTTGCAGAAAAACTGTACCAGATGCATCTTAAAACGGGAAAATCACCGCTTATTATTGCTTCTTCTGATTTTACACATTTTGAAACTCCGCAGCGTGGAAGAGAATTAGATAATTTTGCTTTAGAGGCCTTGTTAAATTTTGATTCAAAAGAATTTTACAGGCGAATTTGTGAAAGAAAAATTTCAATTTGCGGGCATGGACCTATTATGGTTCTTTTGGAATATGCTAAAAAGGTAGCTTCTTTACCAAAGGTAAAAATATTAAAGAGAGGGCATTCTGGAGAAGCTCCTTATTTTAGAGGCATTGAACAAGATTCAGTAGTAGATTATGTTAGTTTGCTTGTGTACTCATAAAAACAATTTAATGTACTTATATCTCGCGATAAATAAGCGCTTTTGTCGAGAGTTTTGGTACCACATGAATACCATCTTTTTCGTAGTATGTGAGATCTTCTGTCTCATTGTCGATGTTTGCTATTTCAACCTTTTGTATAGGGTTGCCAATACCAATAAGAGAAACAGATTTTTTTTGTGAATCGAGTTTTAGCACTTTATCAAGATTATCAAAATTAATGCTGTGAAGAACTATGCATCCGAGCCCTTTTTCTGTTGCAGACAATGTCAGGTTTTGTGTTGCTATTCCAATATTATAGTATAAAAATTTTTCTGAAAGTTGCAAATCTTTATTGGTAATCATTACAATAAAAGCTTTTGGTCTATTTTGAAGTGGAACTTTTGCTTTTGTTGGTAAATTTGTCATGTTAAAAATCTTTTCTGTAAGTTGTGTGTCGGTAATTAATATATAGCGAAAAGACTGTTTATTAAGTGTTGAAGAGGACAAACGCGCATCATCAATCAGGGATCGAAGTTTCGAAAATGGAACATTTTTATCATCATAAAATCGTATAGATCTATTTTTTCTTACTAGTTCTGAAAACATAATATACTCCTTAATTTTAAGTATATCAGATAAAACGTGTTTTTTCTATTTCTTGAATTATAATACACCTTATTAAGAAGTTATTTTTTAAGACTAAGAGGAGAGTACTATGGCGAAATGTGAATGTTTACCCAAATGTCCGTTTTTTAATGACATGATGTCGGAAAAACCCGCAATGGCAAATCTAATGAAAGAAACTTATTGTCTGGATGATAATTCTAAATGTGCTAGGCACCAAGTTTTCGAAAAAGTTGGTGCTCAAAATGTTCCAGATGATCTTTTTCCTTCTCAAAACTATCGAGTTGAGGGAATCCTCAACAAAATAAATTCTAAAGCTAATTAAAAAACTATCATTGATATTCTTGGATAAAAGTCCAGATTAGTAGACTACAGGAATATCAGATAAATTTGTGGTATATTTTGGAGAGAGAAGGTTTCGTTGCATAATCCAATCTGCTTTTTTGCCATTAGCTTGTGTATCTTTAATTTGATTTCTTGTACCGGTATGCAAGCAGCCACGGCCATATTTTGTGTTTATATGTTCGCAAGCTGCCATAATTGCTTTATGCTTTTCTCGTTGTTCTTTTGTTTCAGTTTCAAATAAATCGGGTTGTATTGTTATGTCTTTTTCAAGGCCAAGTAAGTTTATCATTACTTTTCGATATGTATATTGTGGTCGGTATAAAGAATGTAATAAGGAAGTTGCCGTTTTAAGAATAATTGTTACATAGCTAGTAGAAAAGGGAAGTTGTGTCGTTGCTCCATTAAAATACTCTTTATCTTTTTTATCTTCATCGTAAGAACGAGCTGTCATTATATAGACCATGACAAATTTACAAGCTGAGCCTTCTTCTCTCATACGAGTTACTGCTAGTTGCACATATTCAGCAAGAGCAGTTTCTAATTCTATTAAAGAACTTACTCCGTGGGCAAAGCTTTTTGAGCAAGTAATATTTTTTCTTGTAGGATCCTGTATCTTATCTATTGCACAAATTTCGTTTAATTCTTGTACGGTCTTAAATCCTTGAATAGTTAATTGTTTTTTAGCTTTATGAAGTGGAAAATGCTTTAAATCATACGCGGTTTTAATGTTTAGTCTCGCTAATAAAAGAGTTTTTGAGCGACCAATTCCCCAGATATCCTTCACTGCATACTTTTTTAATTCTTCATCAGTATTAAGATCTCTCCAATAACAAACGCCACCTCTATGTTTGGCAAGTTTGTTACACATTTTGGCAAGTGTTTTTGTCGGGGCAATGCCAACAGAGACTGGTAAATGTAATTGTTTGGCAACTTCGTTTCTAAGCGTATGACCTAACTCATTCCAGTTTACATTTGTCCAATTAGGAAAGAATAAAAAGCTCTCATCTATTGAATACATTTCTACATCAGGACAAAAACTGTTATAAATCATGTTTATTCGAGTACACATATCTGCATATAGTGTGTAGTTTGAACTAAAAACTGTTACCCCTTTTTTTTGATATAGATATTTCATCTCGAAGTATCTGTCTCCACGCTTAAATCCTAAGTCTTTACAGCTTTGATTTAAGGCAATCGTAATGCCGTCATTGTTTGAAAGTACAGCTATAGGTTTATCAGTTAAATCTGGTCTAAAAAGGGCTTCACAGGCAGCATAGAATCCGTTGCCATCAACGTGAAAAATCATACGTCCTCACCAAAGAACTTACACAGCCAAAGATTTCAGTGCATGTGTCGGTATTGTTGTGTTCATTTATATAGGTATACACTTTTTTGTTATTAATTATTTTAACATCTATGAGTTCACGACAAATAAATTTACTATCTTTTTTTATAACAGCAAGTTTACCTACAGCAGGGGAGATAGCACAGTCAACAATAATCATATCTCCATACAAAATATTATAGCGTTTAAGGTCAGACCCTTTATAGCGCATTGTAAAAGTTGCAGCAGGATGCTTTACGATAATATCGTTAAAATCAAATGTTTTTTCTTCATATCCTTGTGCAGGAGAAGGGAATCCAGTCGTATTCATAGTAATAACTACTATATAAATATATAGTAGTTCTGTCAATATATACTTATCAGAAAAAAAATAGACATTATACCACTTTATACAGAGCTTTAACTTATCTTTGCTATAATTGCTTGTATCAATTTAATGTAATTCTCATAAAGCCTTAATAGTTTTTTTACATATCTCTTGTAGTTTTGGTTTACCAATTAGAAAGGAGATTTTATGAAAAAGATTTTAGTTGCAATATTACTAACTACTATGATTAGTGGAGCATTGTTTGCAAAGGGCTCAAGAGAGAGTTCAAGTAGTTCGTCTGTAAAAAGTACTACTCCCGTGGAAATAAGTTTTTGGCACATTTTTGGTGATGCTAGAGGTCAGTGGATTCAAGATCGAGTTGATGAATTTAATGCTTCTCAGAGTAAATATCATGTAACACAGGAAAATAAGGGCAGTTACAGAGATACTTTACAGGCTGCAACACTTGCATACCGTCAAGGGTCTGCTCCAACACTAGTTCATATTGCAGAAGCAGGTTCCCAACAAGCTTATGATTCAAATATTTTTATGCCTGTCAGCAATGTAGGTAATTTTGATACTTCAGATTATATTGAACCAGTTTTAAACTATTATACTATCAATGGGAAAGTTAATTCTATTCCATTTAATAGTAGTTCTCCTGTTTTATACATTAATACAGATATGCTAGTTCAAGCCGGATATGACAGAAGTTGGACTCCTAATACTTATAGCGACCTTATTGAATCATTAAAAAAAGCCAAGGCTGCAGGTGTAGAAAATGCTAAATACACTGATTGTATGCACGCATGGTTTTTTGAGGAAATGACTGCAGAACAGGGTGGTCTGATGTACAACAACGAGAATGGTAGAAAGGGACGTGCAACAGAAGCGCTTCTTGGTGGAGAAGAAGGAATAAAGGTTGCAAAGTTTTATAAAGAGCTTGCTGATAATGGTTTATATGCATGGACTGGTAAATTAGAAGATTGGTCAGGTAGTGATAACATTTTTACAAATAAAAAGGCTATGTACCATATTACTAGTACGGGAGATATAAATGTAATTAGTGAAGGAGCTAAAGCAGCTGGTTTTAATCTTAATGTTGGGATGTTACCAATTCCTGATGGCTCAAAACGTAATGGTACAGTAATTGGTGGTGGTTCTATATGGCTAACTAAAGGGCACAGTCAAGAAGAAATGGAAGGAGCAAGAGACTTTATTCTTTATATGACTAATACAAAGAATATGGTTAGTTGGCATAAACTGTCAGGATATTACCCAGTTAGAATTAGTAGTGTAAAAGAACTAGAAAAAGAGGGGTGGTTTGATGGCGGCTCTTTACAGACAGTAGCATTTAATCAGCTTATGAATACTATTCCAAATTCTGCAACAGCTGGTGGACTTGGCGGAACTGTCTACGATAATAGAACCTATATTGAACAAGCACTAGTAAAAATTATTGGTGGTACAGATGTTCAATCGGCAATGAATGAGGCTAGAGTCTTAAGCAACGCTAAACTAAAAGAATATAACGCTAATTTCAAATAAAAAAAATACAACTTAACTGCTGGAAGTTTTTTATTTCCAGCAGTTTTTTAGGGATTAGTACATGAATCAAGATAAAAATACCATATATAGATCAAGTGTAACTGCTTGGTTGTATCTCCTTCCAACAATATTTGTACTAGCTGTTTTTATTTTTTATCCAGCTTTAAGAACGTTTGCCATGGCGTTCTACCGCCAGAATTTTTATCTAGGCACACATCAATTTATTGGGTGGGAGAATTTTCATAATCTTTTTAATGGCCCCTTTGCTCCAGGATTTATTCAGACTTGTATACAGACAGTTATATTTAGTGTTTTGTGTGTATCACTAACTCTCATGATTTCTATGATTTTGTCGGTTCTTGCAAATCATAAAATAAGAGGAGCTAAAATTTATAGGATGTTACTCATTTGGCCATTTGCATTATCACCTGCAGTTGCCGGAACTATTTTTGCATATATATATAATCCTGAAGTTGGAATAATAAATACTACTTTAAGGTTTTTATTTAATGTGCAACCAGGATGGTTGACTAACCCAATTCTAGCCTTCGTTGTAGCGGTATTCGCAGCTGTTTGGAAAAATCTTGGTTTTAATATTGTATTTTATCTTGCTGCATTACAAAATATACCAAAAGATTCTATCGAGGCTTCTAAGATTGATGGAGCAAATGAATTACAGACGTTTGTTCATGTAATATTTCCTCTTCTTACACCTACTTCTTTCTTTTTGCTTTTTACTAATATCACTTATTCACTTTTTGATAGTTTTGCAATTATAGATGTTCTCACCAGAGGAGGCCCAATGGGGCAGTCTCCTATTGGTAATGTAGGGATAACAACAACACTTATGTATAAGATTTTTCTTGATGGGTTTGGTGGATCTGCAAATATGGGCTTTGCAGCTGCAGAAACGATTATTCTTATGATTATTGTAGCAGTATTTACATTATTGCAGTTTGGAATTTTAGGGAAAAAGGTTAATTATGATTTCTAAGTTAAAAACAAAACAGGATCCAATTTGGATTCATGTAATATTACTGACAGCTGTGTTTTTTATAACGTTTCCACTCTTTTTTACTGTAGTGAAATCAACTCAATCGCTGGTGCAGGTGACAACACCTTCTCTTAGAATAGGTTCCTCTTTTGGTAGTAATTTAGCAACTATATGGAATGAATATCATATGCATACCTATATGATAAATTCTTTATTCTATGCAATAGTTATAGCCAGTGGTAAAATTATTTTATCATTGTTTGCAGCTAATGCACTTGTTTTTTTCAAATTTAAAGGTAAAAAAATAGTTTTTGGATTTATTATTATAACACTTATGTTTCCTGTAGAAATCTTAATATTAGGGCTTTTTTCAGTAGTTAGTAATGCTCCGGCTTCAAATGCTGTTGCATTTTTTAAATGGTTTCTAAATCCAGTTCAAATGTTTACTTCTCCAGTTGCTTTTGGTTTTGGAATGGGAGATACTAAAGCGGCTGTTGTATTTCCTTTTTTGGCATCTGCTACAGGGGTCTTTTTATTTCGCCAGCATTTTCTTTCAATTCCTGTATCTATTTGTGATGCAGCAAAAATGGATGGAACAAACTCCTTTCAGTTTTTGGTAAAAATTCTTATTCCAATGAGCGCAAACACTATAGGAGCATTAACTCTTATTCAGTTTGTATATGTATGGGATCAATATATATGGCCACGCATTATTATACAGCATAACAGTGCACAGGTTATTCAGGTTGGACTGAATGCAATAATGAGTGCGGGAGATTCAATAGAATGGAATCTTGTAATGACAGGAGCTCTTGTAACTATAATTCCATCTTTAATAGTATTTGTTCTTTTGTATAAAGCCTTTATGAGTGGTTATGCTTTATCATCAAATAAATAATAATTTTGTATGTAGATTGAATCTATTCAATTTAAATTTACTACGACAGCGTTAAAATGTTTTGAGTCTTTAACCTTTACTCTTTTTTATAGTTGCCGCAAAGATGCTATTGCAAAGACCTAATAATGCAGAAATAGAGAATAAAACTTCTATTCCTGTTTTTTGCCAAATAAGGCCTCCAAGAAGTGCTATAATAATACTAATTAAATGATTAAACGAAATCCCTGTTGTTATTGTCTTACTTACCTCTTCTTGCGATGAAGATAGGTCTTTACAGTACACAAGAGAAGCCATACTGCAAAGGGATAAAATAGAATCAAGAATATAGTTTACACACACTACTCTATATGCAACTTCATGCGAAAATAGTAAATGAGAAAACCCATAAAAAAAACACACTATAATCAAAAGCAATGTATCTGCTATCATTACTTTTTTATATCCAACCTTATCAATTAATCGACCTATAATTGGACTAAAAATAATAGAAACACCTGCGGTAATTGCAAATAAAATTGCTAAAACAGAAGCACTTGCTCCATAGTTTAATACAAGAACAAAAGGGGTAAAAGTAATAAATATTTGTTTTCTAGCACCATAAAAAAAACTTAATACATAATATTTAGTATATTTTTTATGAAAATATATTTTGGGGCCAGCTTTATTTTCTGGTTTTATTTCTGTAATTCTCGATGCAAAGATATAAGCCATAATACCTACAAGCATTGCAATAAAATAAATACTTTTATAACTAATTGCATCTGATCTACCAATTCCAAAATGGCTTAAAATTAAAAAAAACACAGGTACTAATAAGAATCCTGCAATTTGTCCAGTAGATCTAAAGCCTTGCATTATGCCAAGAGAATTACCACTTAAATTGGGGTTTGCCATTTCTATAGATAAACTCTGCCTTACTTGCATACTTATATGCTCACCGAGACTGTTCATAACAAGAAAAGCTATTACTAACCATTTAGAACTACCAATAAACGATAAGCCAATAAAACCTACAATTGAAATTAATATCGCAGTCATGTAATTTCTTCTAGCACTATGCTTATAAAGCCATGCTAAAATAAAAATTAAAAATAACCCTGGAAGTTCTCTAAAAAACTCTACAATACCTAAATCTATTTTTGTAATTTTGAGTATTTCGGCAAGATAATTATTCATAATACCTTTCGCGATACTGTTTGTAATGCCAAATAATGTAACAGACAGTAGAAACGGCATTACTCTGTAATTTTTATTAAATACTTCACTGATGCTTAATTTTTTAGACATATTAATCCCTTGTATCTTTATAAGAGAACAAATTATAAATACTTGGTTCTATTTATTTAGATAAGTTTGTGTATTAAATGTTAATCATTCTACTGTAACTAATATTCTATAGCAAGCGTTTTTATCTCATATCTAGTTGTCAGGTCTTACCAGTCAATCGATTTAAAAACAGTTTTTGCCATGTATTGACCGCCGGCTTGATTAAGGTGGATTCCGTCAATAATATAAAGTTCTTTTTTATTGGTAAAGTCTTTATTTAAATCAATCATTTCAAGATTATTTTCTTCACAAAAAGCTTTGACGCTTGGAACTATTTCATTTTGAATAATAGCCGCCTGTATCTTATATGTATTAGAATATGCTGGAATTGATGTCATAATAATGACACGTGGTTTAGATGGAAGATTTAGATAGGTGCTAACAAGAGATTTATAATCGATAAAAAAAGCCTCTTTATTCCAATTGTATGTTTTCGAGTCATTAGTTCCTAACATGAACAAAACGATATCTGGAGAAAAAGCTATCGATTTATGATACTCAGAAAGACTAGTATAAGGCTTATTAGAATTCTCTGTTGCACAGGCTCCATTCACCCCAAAATTTTCAACGAGGAATCTCTCGTCAAGCAATTTATTTAGCTGTGTTGGATAATTGTATTTCTTTTTGTTTAGCATAAAAGAACCTTCGGTTATGCTATCTCCTATGCAAGCGACTCTAATACTATTTTCTGGATATAAGGTGGTTGAAGTACAGGAAGTAATGGCTGTAACAAGTGAATATATAAGAATCGAGAAAACAATAACTTTTTTTATTTTTCGCATTAACTCTCCAATTTTAAAATTGTACTTTTTATTTTATTATATTCTAAGTTGCTCGATAAGAACAAGCTGCAATAGCCTATCTAAATAGTCTTGGAAATGCTATACTACTGTTTGATATTTATCGAAGGATTTAAAATGAAACGAATACAAGTAGTCGCTGCTATTATTATAAAATCAGGTAAGGTTTTTGTAGCCCAAAGAGCACATGGAGAATATAAAGGGTTTTATGAATTACCTGGTGGTAAAGTAGAGCCTGGTGAAAAAAAAGAAGATGCACTAAGGCGAGAAATAGATGAAGAATTAGATACAGAAATTGCTGTAAATAATTTTGTAGAAACTGTAGAGTATGATTATCCTACATTTCATTTAACGATGGATTGTTATTTATGTAGTATTATTTCGGGTAATTTAACATTATTAGAGCATTCTAATTCAAAATTTCTATCGGCAAAAGATCTTAATACTGTAAAATGGTTACCAGCTGATAAATTAGTTGTAGATGCCTTAAAAAATCTATTGAAATAAAAAGGTAAATGAGATATTTTCAAGAAAACATAATAGTTAATATAGGATATTTCATGAACCAAAATCAAATAGATATTTTTCAGGGCACGGCTGTGTACGATGCTCTGATTACTGTTGATAGAATATATAAAGATATTACTGTTGCGCAAAAGCCTTGGCGTGATGTTGGTGCTTCAGTATGTCCAACTGGGTGTGGTACATGTTGTTTAGATTTTGAGCCAGATATTTTAGAGGCTGAGGCTTTGTATACAGCTGCATGGTTGTATTTTAACCGACGAGAAGTGTTCGATGTGTTGTTAAATTATGATGTCATAAGTCCAATGAGATCTGATTTTGCATTACATCCAAAAGGCTGTGTTTTTTACGATCCCCAGAAGGAAGCCCATTGTCAAATATATGATGGACGTATGCTGATTTGTAGGTTGTTTGGGTACTGTGGAGATCACGATAAAAATGCTGAACGGCGTTGGCGGCCGTGTCGTTTTATGCCAGATAGCTGTATGAATGGATTAGAACATCGACAATATTGTGCCAAAGAGCTTTCTGAAAAATACGGTGTTTTGCCACCTGATATGAGTTCTTTTACTACAGAAACTTTGGGGATTTTCCCAGACAATAATCAGACAACTTTATTGAGAGAAGCGCTTCCTCATGCTGCAAAAAAGATTTTTATGATTCTTAGTTTTATACAACCGCCTGAACCTATTAATCCTAATCCGACCTTACCAACAGTAGCATAATTTTCTTAATAAAGGATGAGTTTTATGTTAAAAAAATCTGTATATAATACAAAAATTGGTGCAATAGAAATACATTGCACAGAAAAACATATTACCTATATAAAATTTTTATCTGATGCTACCAAGGCAAAAAACTCAAAATCATGTGAATTATGTGACAGAGCAATAATCCAAATACATGAGTATTTGGATTACAAACGCACTCAATTTGATTTGCCACTTTCACTTGAAGGAACTGATTTTCAAAAAAAAGTATGGCGTGCTTTGTGTACAATTCCGTATGGTAAAACTGTAAGCTATAAAACTATTGCAAAAGCAATTGGCAATCCAAACGCTGCAAGAGCTGTAGGTATGGCAAATAATAAAAATCCAATACAAATTGTTGTTCCTTGTCATCGTGTTATAGGCAGTGATGGTTCTTTGGGTGGTTATGCGAGCGGAATTAAAATAAAACAGCAGCTTTTAGCTATTGAAAACGGTTTTAATTAAAACGTAATTATTATAAAATAAAAAGTAAGAGGAACAGATGAATAACAAAATTGTTTTTTTTGATATAGATGGAACACTTATTACTTCTCCAGAAAAGATAATGCCTGAATCAACTAAAAAGGCTCTAAATTTACTGCGCAAAAACGGAATACTTGTTTTTATTGCTACAGGTCGAGCCTATTGGTATGCAAATTTTATGGACGATTATTTTGATTTTGATGGATATCTTTGTTGCAACGGGCAATATTGTGTAGATAAAACACAAAAAGTTTTATTTAAAAATACTATTTCTCATAAATCTGTTAATGATTTTATTAGTTATGCCATGCAAGAAAATGAGCTTGTTGAGTTCGTCGATGATAAAAACAGATATGTGCTTAAAGATATTAAAAGGAGAGGATGGCATCCTGTAATTCCTATTTCTACATCTGAGTTGCAAAAAAAGGATATCTTGCTCATAAATATTTTTAATGATCTTAATAATGATAAAAACTTAAAAAAAAGGTTTAGTGATTGTCAGATTGTTAGATGGATTGATGGTTTTGCTGATGTATATCCTATTGAAGGTGGCAAAGATATTGGGATTAAACATGTCCTCGAAATCTATGGTCTTGATTTAGAAAATGCTGTTGCAATTGGAGATGGTGGTAACGATGTTAGCATGCTTAAGTATGTTCCAAACTCAATTGCGATGGGTAATGCAAAAGAGTTTGTAAAAGAGTCTGCAACATACGTTACCGATGATATCGAAAAAGATGGCGTCTACAATGCTCTAAAACGGCTGAAGTTAATCTAGAAGAATAGAATTATTCAACAAATCGACTTCCAAAGATTTTGTAGCGTTCTAAATCTTCAGAACTTACAGATTGACCTTTATCAACGCTAAGTGGTGTTCCAGCAATTGCAACGGGACCTTCTCTGTAATCTGTTGCACCTTTTTCATTTAGAAGATCTCCTATTGTTTTTACCGTAGTATCTCCTCCCTTTGAAGCATGAACAGAAATACCACCACAGCGCATATCATGTAAAGAATATTCGGGAAGAGATTCTAGAACGCGAGTAACATATTTAGGTACTCCGTTATCTGTGATTCCTCCATCCCAACAAGGTGCGGCAACTATAAAGCTATCATAATTTTTTAAAAGAGCTGGCTCAAATTTTGTAATCTCAAGAATATCTACCTCTGACCCGGCGTCTTTTATACCCTTTGCGGTGGCTTTTGTAGCTTCGAGGGTATGACCTGTTTTAGTGTAATATACAATAAGAGTCTTCATATTTTTTAATTCCTTTTTACTTATATGCTTTTTTCATAATAGAAAGCGTATCTTCTACAGAAAGTGTTTTTCGATCCATTCCGTAAAGGCCTTTCATAGTTTCATGACTGTTTTTTGCCAAACTTGGTAGCTCTTCTTCTTTTATGCCAAAATCTGACATTTTTAGATTTTGAACATTACAGTCTTTTTGCATTTTTAATAAGCCTTTAACAAATCCGTCTGCACTTTCTTCTTGTCCCATTATTTTAGCCATAGTTGCAAGGCGATCAGGGCAAATGCTCTTAAAGTAGGTAAAGTATGCTTCACTAAGCATTATAAGGCCTGCTCCATGTGGTAGAGCATGATGGAATGCACTCATTGCGTGTTCCATAGAATGCTCTGATGTACATGAAGAAGTTGATTCTACCAATCCTGAAAGGGTGTTTGCTAAAGCAATATCGGTTCGTGCTTCTATATTTTTACCGTCTTTTACAGCGATTGCTAATGAATGACTAATAAGTTCAATGCTTTTTAGAGCATAGGCATCGCTAAGAGGGGTTGCAATGTTAGCAATATAGCCTTCTGCTGCGTGAAAAAAAGCGTCAAAGCCTTGATAAGCTGTTAAATGTGGTGGGATAGATAGCATAAGTTCTGGATCAATAATAGAAACGGTCGGGAAAGTCTCATCTGTACCAAATCCAATTTTTTCTTCTTTTTCTTCGTGGCTAATTACTGTCCACGGGTCAGCTTCTGTTCCTGTTCCTGCTGTTGTTGTAATAGCTACAATTGGAAGAACTCCTTGTGTAACAGGTTTTCCTTTTCCTGTTCCACCATTAATATAATCCCAGTAATCTCCAGGGTTTTTAGCCATAATAGCAATGCTTTTTGCAGAATCTATACTGCTACCACCACCAAGACCAATTACAAAGTCACAGTTTTGGGCGTTTGCCATTGCAGCTCCTTCCATAACATGGCTTCTAATAGGGTTAGGTAAAATTTTGTCAAAAACAACCGATTCTGCACCATTTTGGCTAAGTAGTTTTTGCACACGCTCGAGATATCCATATTTTTTCATAGAGGTACCAGATGAAATAACAATTAATGCTTTTTTACCGGGTAATTTTATGTTTTTTAATTCTTCTAGTTTTCCAGCACCAAAAATTAATCTGGTAGGTATTCTGTAGTCAAAATTAATATTCATTTTATTGCTCCTTATAAAACGTACTATTTAAATAATAGTATACCACTAAAGTAATACTATTTTTAGAGGTCATCAACTAAAGCTGAACTTTTTGCATATGCGGTGCTTTTAGCTTCAAAAAAATCTGTCTTAATAACGTTTGCATTTGCATACTGGCTCACCCATTGTAGTGACTCAGGTTCTGTATCGTGTCCGTCATATAATTTGGCAAATCCAAGCTGTGTACACCGAAGATTCCCTAAGTATTGGATGTAATCGGTAATCATTTGTTTATTTAATCCTGCAATAGTATCACCAATGACATAATGACCCCATTTAATTTCCATTTCACAACCAGTATTAATCATTTCTCGATATGAATCTACTAATTCTGGGGTAAACATTTGAGGCTCTTCTTCTTTCATTGCTAAAAGAATAGATCTGAATAACCATAAGTGGGTGTTCTCATCTCGGTTAATATATCTAATTTCTTGTACAGATCCAGGCATTTTATTGTTTCTACCAAGATTATAAAAAAACATAAAACCAGAATAAAAATAAACACCTTCAAGTACATAGTTAGCAACCATAGATCTAACAAGAGTTGTAATGTTTGGATTTTCCTGAAATTCATTATATAAATTACCAATATATTTGTTTCGCTCAAGTAGGTGAGCGTCGTCTTTCCACTGGTATAATACTTTTGTTCGCTCTTCTGGTGCGCAAATAGTATCGAGCATGTATCCATAGCTTTGTGAGTGAACGGCTTCTTGAAATGCTTGAATGGTAAGGCATAAATTAACTTCATTTGCTGTAATAAATTGACTCACATTAGGTACATTTGCCGATTGTACGCTATCTAAAAATATTAAAAAACTTAAAACCTTGTCATAGGCTTCTTTTTCGTATTTATCTAATTTTCTGTAGTCTTGAATATCAGTATTCATATTAATTTCTTCTGGTACCCAAAAGTTATTCATAGCTTGTCTGTACCAATCGCTTACCCAACTGTATTTAATGTTGTTAAAGTCGTTTAAGTTTGTGGTGTTTCCGCCAACCATTCGTCTTTTGTCTAAAGAAATATCGCCAAATTCATTAAATAATGGTCTTCTTGTAATTTTATTAGTGTCCATAGTCTTTCTCCTCTATTTTATGCACTGCATGATGCACATTCTTCTACTTCTAAAGATTTAGAGCGTAAGTAGTAGATTGTTTTAATGTTATTTTTATACGCTGCAATATATAAATCTAAAATTGTTCTAAAAGTCATATCATTTGTTATATACAAGTTCATACTCATAGCTTGATCAATATGTCGCTGTCTAATTCCACAAGCTTTAATGCTCCAGTTTTGATCAATTGTGTGGGCGCTTTTGTAATACCAAAAGGTGTCTTGGCTTAGTCCTGGAGCAACTCGCGGAATAATCATACTTTTCTTTTCTTCTAAAAAAAACTTATCCATAATTGGATCTAAACCTGCTGTTGTGCCAGTGATAATACTGGTGCTACTTGTTGGTGCAACTGCCATAAGATATGCGTTTCGTATTCCGTTAATGCGAACTTGCTCTTTTAGCGCTTGCCATTTATCGCTTGTATAGCCTCTTCTTTCAAAATACTTGCCAGTTTCCCATTCGCTGTTTTTAAAGTAGGTATATGATCCTTTTTCTTTACTTAGATTCATGCTTGCTTTTATAGCACTGTAGTTAATGCTTTCAAATACTGTATCTGCATACTCTAAATGTTCTTTGCTTTCCCATTTTATGTGATGTTTTGCCAACATGTGATGATAGCCACTCATGCCAAGCCCTATGGATCGGTATTTTTGATTTGTAACTTGTGCATATGGCAATGGATACATATTTAAGTCGATAACATTGTCTAAAGCCCTTACTACAGAGCTTACGGTTTCTTCTATATCTTGTTCATTATCTGTATCAATATTGCCAAGTACTAACGAGGCTAAATTGCAGACTACAAAATCACCTGGTTTTGTTTTTTCTACGACAACGGTATCTCCATCTTCCGTTGTTATCTCGTTGCTTACTAATTCTATCTCTTTCATGTTTTGCGCAATCTCAGTGCATAAATTAGAGCAATAAATTATACCTTGGTGTTTATTAGGGTTTGCCTTGTTAACAATATCTCTGTTAAAGGTAAATGGGGTTCCCGTTTCTATTGCTGACTTTAAAATTAGTCTAATTAAGTCTTTTACAACAATTGTACGTTTATCGATTTTAGGATCAGCAACACATTCTTTGTATTTTTCTTCCCATTCGGTGCCATAATAGTCTTCTAAATGATATCCCTTTGCTTTATAAATTTCATACGGGCACATAAGATACCATGTGCCATTTATGTCTTTTTCTACCATTTCCCAAAAAAGGTTAGGGTAGCAGACGGCTGGGAAAACATCGTGGGCTTTCATTCTATCGTCGCCATTATTAGTGCGCAGTTGTAAAAACTCAGGTATATCTTTATGCCAGACGTCAAGATATACTGCAACAGCTCCTTGTCTAACACCAAGCTGATCTACAGCAACTGCTGTATCATTTGCTAATTTAATCCACCTAATAACACCCCCGGCTACACCTTTAAAATCTCTAATTGCAGAACCGACTGCTCTAACTTTGCCAAAGTACAATCCCATGCCACCACCAAATTTGCTAACCTTTGCAAAGTTATCTATAGATCTAAAAATGCCATCTAAAGAATCTGGTACAGTGTCAATAAAGCACGATGAAAGTTGATGGTATGGTTTTCTAGCATTCGCCATTGTAGGGGTGGCCATAGAAACTTTTTGTAAGCTTAACATATCGTAAAACTTTTTAACCCAAGATAATCTATTGTTTTTTTCTTTCATGGCTAAGTGTAAGGCTATGCCTAAAAACAACTCTTGTGGTGTTTCTATATATTTATAATCATGTGTTTTAATAACATAACGTTTTAACAGTAAGTCTAGACCACTAATGGTAAAGAGTTTGTTTCGGCTAGTATCAATAAAAGTTTGGGCCTCTTCAATTTCTTTTTTAGAATAGTTTTCTAAAATGTATGTTCCATAAAGTTTATGCTGTGTTAAAAATAAAATCTTTTCATATAAGGTGCTTACGCCAAATTGAGCCATATTTGTTTTCAATTGATTTTCAAATTGTACATAGAGTAATCGAGCAGCAATAAATTCCCAATCCGGTGCTTTTACAGTTGTGAGTTCGGTACTCGCTTTTAGTAATGCCGCTAATTTATCTGCTTGACTCATCTGTGGTTTTGTAAAAGCTTGGTATTTTGTATAGAGAAAATCTAAACCATATTGCGGGGCACTAAAATCCGATTGAATATCGTTTAAAACGGTTTTTAAATTTTCTAAATCCAAATCTTTACTAAGAAATGTAATGGCATCTATTTTTTGTGTTTGGGATTCCACTTGCTTGCTCCTATAGTTTATTATCATTTTCGTATTACATATTGTTAGATTATGATAACACATAATAATAAACATAGCAATATATATAGCGTTATTTTTGCTTTTTTATGTGACTTTGACACTATGAGATTATTTGGATTTCTAAAACCAAAATGTAAATGCTAATAACTTGTAGTATAACTTAGTAAAATAGTATTATCATTACAAATATAGGTAGACAGAAGTTCTCTATTGTCTGTTCCTGTTGGTTCTACCGTTTGTGTATTTTGTAATTTAAATTCTTGATCGTATGTTCTAACTTCTATTGTTTTTGCGTCATAGTAGTAGTTATCATTACTATCTTCGTATTGTGGAATAATTACTATTATATTATTGCTGTTATCAAGACTAATAGATGTATTATTTATAGCTAATTTTTGAGTACTTATTTCATTCTTTGGTAAAGAATAAATACAACTTGTTGATGAATTATAGGAATAAAAAGTATCTGAGGTTTGAAATAAAATAATTTCTTTTTTTTGAGAATAGAAGGCTGAGAATCTTCCTGATAAATCAACATTGATTTCTTTTTGTTCTAGTTCTTCTCCATTCAAGATGTTTTCTATTGTAACAATTTTTGTATAACTTCCTTCCTTAATTTTTTTACAAGTAATAACAGATATTGAATCTGTTCCTGCTATGATATTGCTAATATTTTTATAGCTATCTAAATCTATGAAATATTCTGGATCCTTTTCTGGTTTAAAATCTGTGTCGGTTATTTTCAGATATGGCCCTATATACTCCTTCTTAAACAGCCAATAAATATGATTGCCTACAATAGCGGTATCATATAAATAACCATCTGACTCTGAAAATGGATTTTCATGGGTTTCTTTGATTTCTAATGTATCATCTACAGAAAAATATGATTGGTCATAATCGTTATAGAGCCATAATTGTCCATTTATAAGAAGAGAATTGTACATATTATAATTGTCTGGCCAGTCAGCTGTGGTATTGAATTTATCAGAATATTTGCTATATAGAAATCTAGAATCATTTAATGTAATATAATCAGTATCATCCTCTTCAAAATCATAGTTGGTAAGTTCAGTAATTAATAGTATGTCATCCTCGAGTTTAATAAATTTTACGCTGGTAACTAGTTCTTGTCGAATATCAGATTTCGGACATATATAGACAGTCTTATGTGTTACTGTGCCATCAGGTGAAAGAGTTGCTATACACGCAGTATTGGTATATTCACTTGATTCGCCAAAGAAAAATCCGTCATGTAAAATAGGACAGGAAGACATGCCTAGTATTGATACTATAAGAATAGGTATAGATAAGACTCTTTTGTTATTAATCATTTTTTCCCCTTTTAATACAAATTTTAGTATAACATAGTGGACATACAAAAACAGGTTTATAAATAATCAATGGAGTAAAAAAGAAAGAACTACTCTGTTTATTAAGCATTTTTTACTAGTTTTCTGTTTCATAATTTGACAGAGACTGCAATCAGTGGTATATTCAATTTATTGACAGATAAGTTCCAAGCAATTGGACTTTATATATGAAGTTTTTAGTTGATGAGGCTAAAAATTTCGATACCTTTAGAGATTAAGAGTAAGGTAATCATTTACAAAGATTCAAAAATGAGTTTTTGTGTATTGTGCTTGGCAGTACAAAACAATGATTATACCTGCTCTTTTTTTGTTTTAAATGCCTAGATGGCAATGGAGAGAATATGAATAATTATGAATATGATGTTGCGATTATAGGGGCTGGAGTTACAGGCTCTTCTATAGCAAGATCCCTTTCGCAGTATAAGTTAAAGACTTGTGTTATAGAAAAATGTGAAGATGTTTGTTCTGGCACTTCTAAAGCAAATAGTGGCATTATTCATGGTGGTCATGATGCTGTCCCAGGTACTCTAAAGGCAAAACTTAATGTCGAAGGTAATTTACTTATGGATCAGTTAAGTAAAGATCTTGATATTGAGTTTATACGCAATGGGGCTATGGTATGTTGTTTTGACGAAAATCTAAAAGATGGACTTTCAGAATTGTATGATAGAGGACAACAAAACGGTGTTCCAGATTTACGTATCATAAGTGGAGATGAGGCTCGTAAAATGCAGCCTAATTTGGGTGACGAAATTGTTGCAGCATTATACATTCCAACAAGTGGAATTATAGATCCTTTTATTTTAACCGTAGCTTTAGCAGAAAATGCTTGTGATAACGGGGTCGATTTTATTTTAAATACAGCGGTAAAGCATATTGTAAAAGAAGGGGATGCCTGGTGTTTGCAAACAAAGACTGTGCCGTTCCCTGCAAAAGCGCCAAAATCGACTGAGGCTCCAGCAGATGGTTTAATCCATGCAAAATATATTGTAAATGCAGCAGGTGTATATGCAGATGAATTTCACAATATGGTAAGCAAGAAAAAAATTAGCATTCAAGCAAGAAAAGGTGATTACTGCTTGTTCGATAAAGCGATGGGTGACATTGTAAGTATGACGATTTTTCAACTACCTACTAAAATGGGTAAAGGGGTTCTTGTTACACCTACAGTGCATGGGAATTTACTTGTAGGGCCTTCTGCAACTGATGTAGATGACAAAGAAATGACGGCGACGACAGCTGAGGAGTTGTCTTATGCATTAGAATCTTCAAAAAAAAGTGTAAAAAACATTAATTATCGACAAGTTATTACTGCATTTTCTGGTCTTCGTGCTCATGAACTTGGTGGCGATTTTATAATAGGAGAATGTGAAGATGCTCCTGGCTTTTTTGATGCTGCAGGAATTGAGTCTCCAGGTTTGAGTTGTGCTCCCGCTATTGGCCCGTATGTTGCTAAAATGATTGTTGCAAAAGCTCAGTCTGATAAAAACGCGAATGCGACAAAAAAAACAGATTTTATAGCAACAAGAAAAGATATTCCGCAAGTTGCAAACTTAAGCTTTGCTGAACGGGCTAAACTTGTAAAAAAGAATCCTTTATATGGAACAATAGTATGTCGTTGTGAAGGTATTTCAGAGGGTGAAATTGTTGAGGCGTGTAATCGCACTCTTGGAGCAACAAGTTTAGATGGTGTAAAGCGGCGTGTACGAGCTGGTATGGGACGTTGTCAAAGTGGCTTTTGTGCTCCTCGACAAATAGAAATTGTTGCTCGTGAGTGCCATATTCCTAAAGAACTTGTATGCAAAAACGAACTTGGTTCAAATATTTTGCTTAAAAAAACAGCCGGTAAGGAGTAGCAGATGCAAAACATAACACATAATATTGTAATTATTGGTGGAGGTCCTGCGGGGCTTGCTGCTGCTGTTAGTGCTCGCCAAAATGGCGAAAATGATATTCTTATTTTAGAGCGAGCAGCCGAACTTGGTGGAATATTAAATCAATGCATTCATAATGGGTTTGGACTGCATACTTTTAAAGAAGAACTCACAGGTCCTGAATATGCTACTCGATATATTGATATGGTAGTGCAACAAAACATTTCGTATAAATTAAATTCTATGGTAATTGATATCTCGAAAGTAAGAGATACAAGCGATAAGCTTGTTACGTATATCAATAAAGAAGATGGCTTGCAGCAAATTGTTACAAAAACAGTCATTCTTGCTATGGGATGTCGAGAGCGAGCTCGTGGTTCACTTAATATTCCTGGCTACAGACCTGCTGGTATTTTTTCTGCAGGGACGGCTCAGCGCTTAATAAACATTGAAGGTGAGTGCGTTGGACGTGAAGTGGTAATTCTTGGTTCTGGTGATATCGGATTAATTATGGCCCGACGTATGACCTTAGAAGGTGCAAAAGTTAAGGTTGTTGCTGAGCTTATGCCATATTCCGGAGGCTTAAAACGAAATATTGTTCAATGTTTGGACGATTATGATATACCATTAAAACTAAGTCACACTGTCGTGAACATTGAAGGTAAAGAACGTGTTACTGGTGTTACACTGGCTCAGGTTGGGACGGATCGTAAACCTATTGCAGGCAGTGAAAAATACTACAGTTGTGATACACTTTTACTTTCTGTAGGTCTCATTCCCGAAAACGAGCTGACACAAAATGCAGGTATTTCGCTAAACAGCATTACGAATGGCCCAAACGTAAATGACCATCTAGAAACAAATTTACCTGGTGTATTTGCTTGTGGGAATGTACTACATGTTCATGATTTAGTAGATTTTGTTTCAGAAGAAGCTTCTTTGGCAGGCAAATCAGCTGCTAAATTTGTTAGCAAACAGAAGATTCTGGAGGGGCTCAAGTCCTATACAGCTACATCAACCCAAAATAATCCAATTCAAGTACTTCCAAAAGATGGTGTTCGCTACACGGTTCCTCAAACAATCGACTTTGATGGAATGGAAGATACACTCATTGTGCGATTTCGTGTAGCAGATGTGTACAAAAATCGCTTTATAAGTGTGTATTATGATGATAAGAGAGTTCAACACAAAAAAAAGAAGGTTTTGGCTCCAGGCGAAATGGAGCAGGTTGTATTGCTAAAATCAACTTTCGAAGGTAATGCCCCAAAAAACATTACTATTTGCACTGAGACCGAATAAGCATTGAAAATCCAAAAAGTCATATAAGGAGAATGTTATGACAAAGAAAGAACTTACCTGCATAAACTGTCCACTTGGCTGCCAGCTAACTGTCACGTATGATGAAAATAAATTAGCAACAAATACTCTTACACTTGATGATGTCGATGTTCAAGGCAATACCTGTCCACGTGGTTTAGCGTATGGTAAAAAAGAAATTGTAGCTCCAACACGTATTGTAACTTCGAGTATTCCTGTAGAAGGAGGGTGTTATGCAATGGCTTCTTTAAAAACAGCCCATGATATTCCCAAAGGGAAAATATTTCCGATAATGAAAGAAATTTTGGCTACAAAAGCAACAGCTCCCGTTAAAATTGGGGACGTACTTATTCATGATGTTGCAGATACTGGTGTCGATATTGTTGCAACTCGAAATGTCGAAAAATGCTAAATTATTTAGAAAACATTTCATGTATTGCACATATTTTATCTGCAATACAAACTATAAGGCCTTCTCGTGTTTTGGGTGGTTGTAATGTAAGTGGAAACATATGATGTCTGATGATATCACTTTCTATGTATGTTAACTTGCAGTCTCTATTTGCGTTTGCGAAAGCAAATGCTGGGTGTCTAAAACCGTGCCATTTATGAGCAGGGGATGGAATATGCCAATCGTACAAAAAATAATCATGAAGTAAAGCTCCTCTGACTAAAGAAGATACATCGACATGCAAACCAGTAAAGCGTGCAATTGCACAACTCATTTTTGTTACATTTAAACTGTGCTCATATACAGAAGTTTTTCCGTGCTGAATATAATTTTTTGATTCATTAATTCGTGTGGATTTTGCCAATGTATCTACATCTCGTGCTATGCGCGATGATAATAAAATAGAACGTATGCTCATACATGGAATATAACGCAGTAGTTGCTAATATTCAATTAAAAAATGGTTTATTTTATAAAATTATATATAATTCCTAGTTTGTTAATAGAATTCTTGTCAAGTTATAAAAAAAAATCTATGCTATAGACATGAGTAAAATGAAACGTAATATAGCGAGCTTGTTTGCTGATGCCCCAGTTATAGCGGCAGTTAAAGATCATATTCATCTTGAAAAGGCAATTAAAACCGAAGCAAATGTTATTGTTATACTATTTGGGACGGTGTGTAACATTGCTACCATTTGCAAAACTGTAAAAGACGCTCATAAAATTCCTATTGTTCATATAGATTTAATTAATGGACTTGCCTCAAAAAACGAAGCTGTCGATTTTATAAATGAACATACGGTTGCGGACGGTATTATTAGTACTCGACAAAATCTAGTAAAACGTGCTCTTGAAGTTGGTTTGTATGGTGGACAGCGCACCTTTCTTGTCGATTCTATGGCTGTTAAAACTATTACAAAACAAATTCAAAATTTTAAACCAACCTTTTTAGAAATAATGCCAGGCACCATCTTTGATGAAATAACTAAAATCAGAAAAATTACCACAATCCCTCTTGTTGCAGGAGGGTTGCTTTCATCTAAAAAAGACATACTTGCAGCTCTAAATGCTGGAGCTGATGCTGTCTCAACTACTCGTGAAGACTTGTGGCACGTATAAAATAGTAAATGTATTTTATGTATGTTATTGACATATGTCATTTATGGGTATATATTTCTTTATAGATAGTTATTGACATATGTCAATAATAAGATAGGAGATATATTATGAAAATTGCTATTCCAGCAGATGAAGACAAAAAATCAGTATCAATGTCATTTGGACGTTGTCCACTTTATGCCATCGCAGATTCAGATTCAGGCGAAATGAGTTTTATTGAAAATACCGCAGCAGATGCTCCTGGAGGAGCCGGTATTAAAGCTTCTCAAGCACTTGTAGATGCTGGTGTAGAAGTTGTTCTTACTCCTCGATGTGGACAGAATGCAGCTGATGTATTAAAAGCTGGTAATATTTCTATGTTTAAGACGACTAGCAATTCATTAGAAGAAATGATTGCAGCGTATAAAGCAGGGACTTTAGTTGCTCTTAATGATGTTCATCCAGGATTCCACGGACATGGTGGCTAGATTAATTTGCAACCTATAAAGGACTTACGTATATAATGAAAATTGCAGTATTAAGTGGTAAAGGTGGAACTGGTAAAACTTTGGTTTCTGTTAATCTTGCTTCATATATTGGGCTAAAAAGTGATTTTTCTACGCATAAATTGCAAACTGTTATTTATGCAGATTGTGATGTAGAAGAGCCTAATGGGCATTTGTTTTTTAATCCAGAAGAGAAAGTTAAAACACCAGTAAAAGTAAAAGTTCCAAAATTTGACAATGAAAAGTGCACGAGTTGTCGTGCTTGTGTTGATTTTTGTAAATTTAATGCATTGGCAATGATAAAAAAACCATTGCTTTTCCCAGAAATTTGTCATGCTTGTGGTGGTTGTGCAAAAGTTTGTCCAACTGGTGCTATTACCGAAGTCGCAAAAAATGTAGGAAATGTAAAATATGGGATTTCTGTTCCACAAACTATTTGCGGGGCTCAAAACAGCAGTGCAAAAGGTACAGTTTCTGTTCTTACAGGTACTATGAATCCAGGAGAGACTTCAGGAACACCGATTATTGGTGAAATCTACAAAGAAATCGATGCTATTACAAAAGATAAATCTGATAGTATGGTTGTTGTTGACTGTCCACCAGGGAGTGCATGTCTTGCAATGGATGCAATAAAAGAGGCAGATTTTTGTGTACTTGTTGCAGAGCCTACAGTTTTTGGGACTCATAATTTTGCTATGGTACATGAACTTGTAAAACTTTTTAAAAAACCTTTTGGTGCAGTACTTAATAAAGCCCCACGGGCAGACGGAAATGATGATGGTGTAGATGGAGAAAATCCATCTAAAGACTATTGCTCAAAATATGCAATACCTATTTTGGCCGAGATTCCTTTTTCGCACGATTTAGGTGAACTAAATTCAAATGGTAAAATTATTGTTCATGAAAAAGACGAATATGCTTTGCTTTTTAAAGGTTTATATAATCAAATCGAAAAACAATATACGGCACTGGTTGCAGGAGGCATAAAATGAGCATTAAACAACTTTTAGTGTTAAGTGGAAAAGGTGGAACAGGTAAGACTACTGTTTCGAGCTCATTTGTTAAACTTTCTAAAACACCTGTTTTTGCTGATTGTGATGTAGATGCTCCTAATATGCACCTTGTGTTACACGATGTGGGAGATCCAACTCTTACTCCGTTTGAAGGACTTTCTATTTCTCATATAAATCAAGATAAGTGTAAGCATTGTGGCTTGTGTTATGATAATTGCAGATTTAACGCAATTGAGCGAACTCCAATAGATAGTGCAAATAAAAAAGAAAAAACTCAATATACATATGAAGTTTCTGAGTTTGGCTGTGAAGGTTGTAGTGTTTGTCAGTTGGTTTGTCCAGCAGAGGCAATTACTATGACTCCTAGTCTAACTGGAGACTTAAAACTCTATAAAAAAGATAACATTGTTTTTTCGACGGCTCAGCTTCGAATGGGAAGTGGTGCGAGTGGAAAACTTGTTAGTGGTGTAAAAAGCCAATTAAAAGAAGCAACAGACAAAATGAATTTGCCAGCAGAAACCGTGGCAATTATTGACGGATCTCCAGGAATTGGTTGTCCAGTTATAGCTTCTCTTTCTGGAGTTGATATGGTTCTTATTGTCACTGAACCTTCTGTTTCTGGAATTAGTGATATGGAGCGTATTCTACAAATAGCGCAAAAATTTGGTACAAAGACAGCCGTCTGCATAAATAAATTTGATACAAATAAAGTAAAATCTGCTAATATAGAAACATATTGTCAAAATAAAGGGATTCCACTTGTAGGGAACATACCTTTTGATACGCAAGCGGGTAAGGCTATTAATATGGGGAAAACTGTAGTAGATTTAGATTGTAGTGCAGCAAATGCAATAAAAAAAGTTTATAAAAATACGTTAACTATTTTAAAGAGTTGCTAAGGCAACATGTATAGGAGATTATTATGATTATAGCAGTAGCAAGTGAAGGAACAAATGTAACACAACATTTTGGACATTGCCCAGTGTTTTTACTGTTTACAACCAAAGATGGTAAAATTACAAATCAGGAAACAATTCCTAATCCTGGACATAAGCCAGGTTTTTTACCTAATTTTTTGGCAGATAAAGGCGCAAAAGTTATCATTTCTGGCGGAATGGGAGGCGGTGCAGTAGACATCTTTAATGAACGTGACGTAGAAGTTATTGTTGGTGCATCAGGAGACGCAAAAACTGCAGTAGAAGCCTATCTTCGTGGTGAATTAAAAACAACAGGTTCTGTTTGTCATGAACATGAACATGCAGATGAGTGTGGTGCATAAATACCCTAATTTAATAAAAGGTTTATACTAATTGATATACTATTTATTAATTGGCATAAGCCTTTTATTTATGGTATAGTAATATAGATTATAAAAATAAGAGGTTTTGATATGGAAAAAAAAGAAGCAATCAAAAAAGGGGCATTACAACCTTGCCCAAAGGTAATTGTTTCGAGCCGTCTAGGAGAGGAAGAAGATGCTCTAGTTGTTGCATATTGTGGAAATTGTAGTTTTGCACCTCCTATGGTTATGGTAGGAATAGTTCCAAGTCGTTACTCTTATCATATGATAAAAGAAAGTGGTTGTTTTGTTGTAAATCTTCCTGGAAAAGATTTTAAAGCAGAATATGATTATCTTGGAAAAGTCAGTCGACGTGATGAAGATAAACTTAAGGTAAAAAATATAAAAACAGAAAACGGAGATGTTGTTAATGCTCCATTACTTTCTGATTGTCCAGTAAATATTGAGTGTACTGTGGTGGATTCAATTATGACAGGTAGTCATGAAATGTTTATTGGTAAAGTCGAAAAAGTTCATGCTCCTGCAGATTTTCTTAATAAAAATGATTCTATAGATTTTTCAAAGATAGATCTTATAAAATAAATTAAAACAATAAACTCATTATTTTACTCACAAAGAATGACAGTGTATCTTGACCCATGGTCGCTTTTTGTGATATAAAATATATTCACGTGACACGTGTAAATTACTATATGGAGGCTTACCTTGGTAAGAATCAGACTCATGAGAATGGGTACCAAAAAACGTCCTTACTACCGCGTTGTAGTGCAGGATTCTAGAAAACCACGAAACGGTACTACTATTGAAGAAGTTGGTTATTATCATCCTATCGATGCTGAAGACAAACAGGTTTCTTTAGATGCTAATAGAATCAAATACTGGATTAATAATGGTGCACAACCATCAGACACAGTAAAAAAACTCTTAAATAGAGAAAAACTTTCGCTGAACTAGGACTGGTACTGAATGGAAAAAGACCTGATTGAATACATTGCAAAATCATTGGTCGACGATCCCAGTGCTGTCGAAGTACAGGAAGTCGAAGGGGAACGAGGTCCGGTAATCGAACTTAAAGTTGCTCAAAACGACATTGGTAAAGTTATCGGCAAGTACGGAAGAATTGCTAAAGCTATGCGCACAGTATTAAGTGCTTCAGCTGGAAAAAATGGACAGCGTTATTCGCTCGACATTTTGGATTAATTCGTGCTAGTTATTGGAATTATCCGTGCTCCACATGGGTTAACGGGTACATTTAAAGTACAAAGCACTTCGGGTGAAGTCGAGCACTTTTTCGATTTGACAGAAGTTGTTGTAAGGCGAAATAAAACAGAGACTCTTTTTAAAGTTGAAGAGGTAAAAGGTTTTAAAAATAACCTTATCATGAAACTTTGTGGGATTAATTCACTAGAAGAAGCAAAAGCTTTTTCTGGAGCAGAAATTCTAGTTCCACGAGAAAAGGCTTGTTTTTTAAATGAAAACGAGTTTTATGTTAACGATTTAGAAGGTTGTTCTCTGATATATGCAGAGAACAAAGACGAATTGACAGCAATGACTGATTCTACAAAAAGAAATGTAGGAACAATTACAGGCGTAGTGGAAGGCGGAGCTGGCGACTTATTAGAAGTTGACGTATCCGAGAGCGTTGAACCTTTTGAAAAAAGATCTGTTCTAATACCATTCAGAAAGGAATTTATTGGAGATATAGATTTAAAAAACAAAGAGGTTTACCTGATGCACCTCTGGATTCTGGAGAAATAACCATGAATTTTCATGTGCTGACCTTATTTCCCGAAATACCGCGAGCTTTTTTTGAAAACTCAATCATGGCTAAAGCGGTAGAAAAAGGAATTATTGCCTACGAACTTGTGAATATTAGGGATTTTGCCCATGATAAACACAAAACCTGTGATGACAATCCGTATGGTGGTGGTGCTGGTATGTTAATGAAAACCGAACCACTTCATGCTGCACTAAAAAGTGTGATGGGCAGGCCGCAAAAGTTGCAACCTGACTCAAAGAAAAAAAAGTTTAGGCTTAAAAAAGGTGAAACTCGTAAGCGTGTTATTTATGTAACACCTTCTGGAAAGCCACTTACACAAAAATTAGTGCAGGAATTAAGTCAGGAAGACGAACTTGTGTTTATATGCGGTCGGTACGAAGGTATTGATCAGCGTATTATAGATACTTGGGTTGAAGATGAAATCTCTATTGGAGATTATGTAATGTCATCTGGAGAGGTTGCGGCAACAGTAATTATTGATGCTGTATATCGATTAATAGACGGTGTTATTTCAGCTGATAGCCTAACAGAAGAGAGTTATTCTGATGGACTTTTGGAGTATCCACAATATACCAGACCAGAAATTTTTAATGGTATGAAGGTGCCTGAGGTGTTAATTTCAGGACATCATGAGAATATCCGAAAGTGGCGGTTAAACGAACGGCTAAAAAAAACGTTACGAATGCGACCTGAAATGATTGCAGAAGCACGTAAAAATAATCAGCTAAGTAGTGAAGCCGAAAATATGATTGAGAAAATAACAATGAAATAGGAGAATCCTATGGCTACAGATTTGATTAGAACTATTGAAGAATCACAAAAACGTGATGATGTAAATAATTTTAAAGTAGGCGATACTGTTAAAGTATTCTTTAAAATTATTGAAGGTAAACGTGAACGTGTTCAGGTTTATGAAGGTTTAGTGCTTTGTATTAAAAACTCTGGTATTGGTAAAACTTTTACAGTACGTAAAAATTCTTATGGTGTGGGAGTTGAACGTGTATTCCCTGTAAATTCACCGCGAATTGAAAAAATAGAAGTTGTACGTCCAGGTAAAGTACGTCGTTCTAAACTTTATTATATTCGTGATAAAGTTGGTAAGGCTGCTAAAATTAAAGAGCTTATTGTCAAAAAACACTAAAAAAATTTAAATCCTTATAAAGTACATGAAAAGAGAAGTCGTAAGACTTCTCTTTTTTGCGTTTTAAAGGTATAATAAATATCATACATCTTGGAGAGCACATGAATTTTGAGGAATGGCACGATAAAGAAACTGATCGTATTTTCACAAGAGAAGTGAAATTATATTTTGCTGATTGTGATAGAAATAAAAAAATACATTTGGTAAATTTGCTCCAATTAACAGCTGATACTGGGGTAGAAGATTATCATCAACGTGGAATAACATTTGATAAGTTACAAGAAAAAAATTACGCTTTTCTTGTTTCTCGAGTTGCAATGCGTTTTCATAGAATCCCTTGTGCTAATGAGTTTTTAACTATAAAAACGTGGGAACGAGGAATAAAAGGAATGCAAGTTTTTCGCGATTATGAAGTGTTTGACACAAATACAAAAGAATTACTTGTTTCTGGTAGGAGTTCTTGGCTTATAGTTAATCCTTCAACAAAACGTATTATTCGACCTAAAGATTTTAGTATGAGAGATATACCTTCTTCTGAAAAGCTTGTAGATAGTCTTGAATGTGGAAAAATTAAAAGTACAGAAAAAGCTGTTTTATTTGACAAACGCAAAATTCGTTATTCAGATTTAGATGCAAATGGCCATATGAATAATGCTCGATACGGAGCCTATATTATTGATAGTTTACCACCTGAGTATCAAGATTATAACTTTACAGATTTCCGGATAAATTATGCTCATGAAGCAGGAAGAGGTGATGTTATATCTATGTATGGTGAAATTGATGCTGAATCAAAAAAAATTACTATTACAGGAAAACATGATGATGTAACGTGCTTTGAAAGCGAGTTATTTTATGGAAATTCCTGAAGATAAACTCCAACTTGTAAGAGAAGGTTTAAAAACTTTTTTTATAGCACCTGATTTTACCCTTCTTCCCGAGGAATATCTCGAAGAATATTTTGCATTGGGATATGAATGCTATGCAATTGATGATGATCCATATTGTTCTTTAAAAGCAAAAATAGCGGGTCTTATTGCAACTTTTAATGAGATTATTTTATTCTTTTTTATAGACAGAAAGATACAAGGCATTTATTGGCCTCAATATATTAAAGAGTTAAATGCTAAATATAAAGGCAAGGTTCGCATTGGTGTTTTATACACAAAGAGAACTTCTTCTCAAAATTGTAGGGAATTAGAATATCAGTATTTGTGGGATGCTCAACTTGTTTGTGGGTGTATTCCTCTTGAGTATCAAAAAACACATAATTTTTTACTTATACGTAAAGTTCTCTATGCTAATCAAGCTAATGGACGACGAAAGAATATTCGTGCCATTTGTGATAGTGGGTGTTCGGTTCGTTTTGCGTATAACAATGAAACTTTTACAGGTGATTTGCGTGATGTAAGTATAACACATTTTTCATGTGTCTTTGACCGAGAGCCCTTTGAGATTCCTATTTATGAAAAAATTGAACAAATTAATTTAGTCATAAAAGGACAACATCTAACAGTGGATGCCGTGCACATGTTACGACGAAAGTTGGAATCTGATACTATTAGTGTTTTTGTTTTTAGAAATATATATGATCGTAAGGGGTTAAATACAGATATGCAAAAAAAAATGCAATCTATTTTATATTCTATTACAACTGAAAACACAAAAAAACTTTTAGATCAATTGTTTTTAACTATTCGTATGAGATTAAAAAATAAAGATAATACGTAAAGTATATAAAGCTAAGGAAGTTCAGTTTATGAGTAATAACACACATGTTTTTGGACCAGTGCCATCTAGAAGACTGGGATTATCTTTAGGAGTAAGTCCCATTCCTGAAAAAACTTGTAATTATAGTTGTACATATTGTCAGTTGGGTCGGACAAACTGCATGACTAATAAACGGGAACTGTTCTATCCGGTAAAAGAAATAGCAGATCAAGTAAAAAAAGCCTTAGAAAAAAATAAAGCGATTGATGTTGTAAGCATTGTCGGGGAGGGCGAGCCTACTCTTTATGCTGGATTAGGTGAATTAATAGATTTAATAAAAACTTTTACAGATAAACCTGTTGCACTTATTACAAATGCAGCCCTTTTTTATGATGACCAGGTAAGAAAAGAAAGCGCTAAGGCAGATATTGTGTTGCCGTCATTAGATGGCTATAATAAAAAAAGCTGGAAATCTATTGATCGTCCCTATGGGAGGTTAGCTTTTGATACAGTATTAGATGGTCTTATTAAATTTGGACAAGAATACAAAGGACAACACTGGATTGAAATTATGCTAGTACATGGCCAAAACGATTCAGATGAGGCCTTGTCTGCTTTTTCGAGTATTATATCAAATATAAAACACAACCGTCTCTATGTGAATACTCCGGTGAGACCTCCTGCAGAATCTTTTGTTGAACCTACTTCACATGCTGTTGTTGCAAAATTTGCAGAAGCTCTAGGAGGAACTGCTATTGATGCACTTGTTTCGACTGGATTTGCGAGTGATATTGTAGATGATTTCGAAGCCTTACATAGTATAATTTTGCGTCATCCAATGAATAAATTTGAAGTTGAAAATTTCCTTGATACGCGCAACGTTTCAGGCAAAAAAAAAGCAATAGTTTTTACTCAACTTAATTCCGACAAAACTGTCACAGCAACAGAATATAAAGGAATTATAACATATAGAGCAAATTAAGAGGTATTATGCAACCTAATGTAAAGAAAGTAGCAGCAATTCATGATTTATCAGGTTTTGGTCGTGCTTCATTAACCGCAATTATTCCTACTTTATCGAGTATGGGTGTACAAGTATGTCCTATTCCGACAGCTATTTTATCGACACATTCTGGTGGTTTTTCTAATTATTCATTCCATGATCTAACAGATACCATGTTAGAATATGTAGCTCATTGGAAGAAATTAGGATTAACCTTTGATGCAATTTATTCTGGCTTTTTAGGGTCTCCTAAACAAGCAGATATAGTATTAAATATTATTGATGAATTTGCGATTAAAAAAGGAAAGCAAAATGGGAAAGTGGTTACAGGACTTTCTGATACCCTTGTTGTGGTAGATCCTGTGATGGGAGATGATGGTAGTTTATATCAGTCAATAGATCCTGCAATGGTTCCGCAAATGCGACATCTTATTGCAAAAGCAGATATCATTGTGCCTAATGTTACCGAGGCTTCTTTGCTTTTAGATAAAAAAATACCACATGCTTTTCATAATGAAGATATGAAGTTTTTCTTAAAATCACTTTCAGATATGGGACCAAATACTGTTGTAATTACAAGTTTACCCGATGCACATAATTCTGATTTCTTATGTACTGCAGCATATCAACGTGATACAGATAGTTATTGGAAAATATCTGCAAATCGACTTCCTGGTTCGTATCCAGGAACAGGAGATACCTTTGCAAGCGTTATGATAGGTTCATTGTTAAAAGGGGAAAGTTTACCTGTATCGATAGATCGTTCTGTTCATTTTATATCACAATGTATAAATGCTAGCCGAGGGTATGATTATCCTCGCAGAAATGGCATTTTACTCGAGAGAGAGCTGTATTTATTGCGTGAACCTTGGCAAATTTCTAGTTATGAAGAACTCTAATTATATTTCTTCAATGGTTTCTAATTCTTTGATATCGACAATGTCAATTTTTTCAGAAAATGAAAGAGAAAAATGATTTTTTAAACTATCAACATTTTCTTTTAATCCTTCTGATGAATCTCTTTTGTCTAATTCTTCATGAAATAAGCTTAAGGAGATAGGTTGAGAATAAAAGAATCCTTGCGCAATTTCTCCTCCTGCTTTATCCAATGTTAAGACATGTTCAGGAGTCTCAATCCCTTCGCAAACGACTGTTAATCCAAGTTTTTTTGCCAAATGAATCATGGATGAAAGCACTTGGAATCGGCGTGTTGTAATTTTTTTTCGGCCCATAAATGATTGATCCATTTTTATAACATCTATATCTAAATGATCAAGAATTCCAAGAGAAGAATATCCTGAGCCAAAATCATCAATTGCAACTAAAAAACCTTCTTTGCGTAATCGCTTAAAATTATTAAAAACAATATCTTGATGTTCTCCCACGGTAGTTTCAGTAAGTTCTATCTCGATAAGATTAGATGGAACTTCATATTTTTTCATCACGCTAGTAATATATTCAACTAACTTGGGATCTTGTGCATGTAGTCGAGAAAAATTTGTTGAAATAGGAACAACGGTTCTATTTTCTTTTAATCTGTTGTGAAGAAAAATGCAAGCTTGTTCGAAAATAGTTCTGTCTATTTCTATAACTAAACCAGTGTTTTCACAATAAGGAATAAAATTGTCAGGGCGAATTATCATGTTTTCTGCATTAATCCATCTAACAAGAGCCTCTGCACCACAGATTCTTCCTGTATGTATGTTATATTTTGGTTGATAAAATGCATGAAATTCGTGATTTTCTAATGCTAAAGAAACTGTTTGAGTATTTTGTTTAAAAAACAAAATATTTTTTTCGTTTTCAACAGTATAATATTGTATAGCTGTTGTATAAGGTTCTGGCATTTCATTAAGAACATGGTTTGTTCGTTCTAATAGATTACGAGAAATGCGACATTCTTCTAATAAGCCTTCTGAAGTGCTAAGAGAAATAGCTACACCACATTTTAAAACATAACGAAAATTACAAATAGATTCGGCATTTTTTTTGAACATATCTGCAATAATATGTATACGATTTTCTAATTCTTGGGTAGAAGTGTACCTAAGTAAAACAGCAAAGTAATCGCCCCAAATGTATCCACACAGTTCATTTTTTTTTGAAATATTCCTTTTTATGCATTGAGCAAGACAAAAAAGCAATTCATCACCTTTGTCATGCCCATACGAATTATTAAAGTATCTAAAATTAGCAATATTAAATTGTATCATTGCATAATTTTGAGTTTTTGATTTTAATAAATGAGCTGATTCTGTAAGAAATTTTGTATTATTCCACAAACGTGTTGTCTTATTTTTATAATGTAGCCTTTTTATGGTTATAAAATGAATAAAAACAAGAAAACACAGAGAAATTACAAAAATAAATATTTTTGGCATAATTAAAGTGTATCATGATACGTTTCATAAAACAAGAAAGATGTGAAAGTAAAGAAAAAAATTTTTTTTAAGGATAACTTAAGAGAAATAGTCTAATATTAAAAAAAATATTATATTTAGTGTACTATTTTAAATTGTTATGGAGGAAAATATGATTGAAGTTTCGCATATTTCTCGTTCATTTGGATCTTTTAAAGCAGTAGATGACATTAGTTTTTCTATTAAAACTGGTGAAATCATAGGCTTGTTAGGACCAAATGGAGCAGGGAAAACGACTACAATGCGTATGATTACAGGGTATCTGGGTACTAGTGCTGGTAAAATTAGTATTGATGGTAAAGATATTACTGAAAATGAAAAGCTTGCAAAACAAAAAATTGGCTATATGCCGGAGGCAGCCCCTCTTTATGCAGACATGATTGTAGCAGACTATATTGCCTATGTTGCAAAAATGCAGGGACAAAATCCCAAAGAAAAAGTTCCATATCTTTGTGAAATTTGTGGCCTTGCCGAAGTTATGCACAAAAATATTTCCGATTTATCACGTGGGTATCGCCAACGTGTTGGTTTAGCTCATGCTCTTTTGAATGATCCCGAAATCTTAATATTAGATGAACCAACAAGTGGGCTAGATCCTAACCAAATTCGAGATGTTCGTAATCTTATAAAAGAAATTGGTAAAACACGTACCGTTATTATTTCTACCCATATTTTAAGCGAGGTTGAAATGCTTTGCGACAGGGTTATAATCATTGCTCAAGGTAAACTTGTAGCAGATAGTCCAACTAATGAACTAAGGGTTCGTTTTGGTGGTAGTGCAAGTGTTCAAGTCCAAGTTGGAGGATGCACTAACGACGAACTTGTTACTGCCCTTAAAAAAATTGAAGGAGCAGAGGCTGTAACTTCGATGGATTCTACAAGCGAGGAGTGGAGTGTCCCAAACAGAGTCCAAGAAGCAGCTGGCGCTGTTGTAAGCGTTGCTGCCGGTAAAGAGATTCGTACCTCAATTACAAAATTGATAAATGAAAATAAGTGGGATTTATACGAACTCGTTCTTAAACGCAACAGCTTAGAAGACGTATTCCGAACAGTTACAACAAAAGGTGGTGAAGAAGAATGAAAACTCTAACTAAAACAAAACCACAAAATCTAATTTGGGTTATGGTAAAACGTGAGATTGGTGCTTTTTTTGCAAGTCCAATAGCATATATAGTTGGTGCACTGTTTTTAATCTTTTCTGGATTTTTATTTTTTAATGTATTTTTTTTACAGGGAAGAGCAGAAATGCGACAATTTTTTCAATGGCTTCCTGTATTATTTGCTTTTTTTATTCCCGCTCTTACAATGCGATTGATATCTGAAGAAAGCAAAAGTGGTAGCCTTGAAACTCTTATAACACTACCTGTTAATTCTACAGATGTTATTTGGGCAAAATTTTTATCGGTTCTTATTTTTTGTGTTCTTATGTTAGTTCCAACAATTTCATATGTGATAACCTGTGCCGTATATGGAGATCCAGACATGGGACCAATAATCGCTGGGTATCTTGGAGCAATCTTTCTTATTGCAACGTATTGTGCAATTGGGTTGTGGGCTTCTACAATGACGAAAAATCAAATTATTGCTTTTTTTGTAGCGTTTACAATTTGTATATTACTTGCATTGATTGATCAATTTTTGGTGTTTCTACCTACTGGTGCAGTAAGTTTTTTTGAATTTATTTCTGCAGGAGCACACTTTACATCTATTTCAAGAGGAATTCTTGATTCTCGAGATATTGTGTATTTTCTTTCGGTAACTGCACTCTTTTTATTATTTGCTTGGCAAAGTCTTGAACAGAGGAGAACAGCATAATGAATGGATCAAAAAAGAACAGTAATAAATTTTTAAACTGGATTGCAAGTAACAAAAATACGACATTTCTTGTTGTACTCTTTTTAATATTGTTAAATTTAGTTTGCACAAATGCATATTTTCGTATTGATTTAACAAAAACTAAATCATACTCACTTTCGGAAAGTTCAAAGACTCTAGTTTCTACTTTAGAACAACCATTAGCTGTTAAAGTTTTTTTTACAGATAATTTACCTTCTCCATACAATACAACAGAACAATATCTAAAAGATATTCTTTTAGAATACAAGAATAATTCAAATGATAAGTTTTCTTATACATTTTTTGATATGTCTGATTCTGAAAATAAAAGCATGGCTGCTGAATATAATTTGCGACAGGTTCAGGTTCAACAGGTTACAGATACTGAGGTAGGTGTAAAACAGGCATACATGGGGCTAGTTCTTGTGTATGCAGATCGCATAGAAACAGTAGATGGACTTACCGAATCGAGTGGTATGGAATACAAACTTACTTCTGCAATGAGCAAGATGATTTCTAGTACTTCATCCTTAGCTGGTTTAAGTGGTTCTGTAAAGATGACATTGTATATCACGCCAGAACTTAGTGATTTTAATATTGCTAATTTTGACAAAGTTGATTCTGCTGTTGTTGACGCAATTGCTTCTGTAAATGCACAGAATAATAATCGTATTACTTTTAACAGAGTTGTTCCATCCGAGGATGAAATATCAGAGTTAGTCGATAAGTATGGTCTTCCTGGTGTTAATTGGAATAATAAAGACGGGACAACTGGAACAGGTACAATTGGTCTAGTTTTAGAGTATAAAGATGCTTTTCGTATTGTCCCAGTAACCTTGGTTCGAAGTCTCTTTGGATATGCTGTTTCTGGACTTGATGATCTTTCTACATCGATTAGTGATTCTTTAGATTCTTTGGTTTCTAAACAAGTTGATGTTGCTTATCTTACAGGAAATGGGGAATTAAGTCTTGCTGATAAACAAAATGGAGCTGCAAATTTACGTAGTATTTCTAAAGATTGGTATAATTTTATTGGGGTTGATCTCGAAACGGATTCTATTCCTACCGGTGTAAAAACCTTGATAATAAATGGTCCTTCTCAAGAACTTAGCGATGTTGAATTGTATAAGATAGATCAGTTTGTAATGAAGGGTGGTAACCTACTTGTTATGGCAGATCCTTTTATAGAAGTTCAAAATCAACAATATGCAGCCTATGGAATGCCACCAACATATGAGCCTAATCCTTCTAACATATCAAAACTATTATCTACTTATGGTGTTGATATTAGTTCTAGTTATATTATGGACGAAGAATGCTATACTCAAACCGATAACCAGTATGGAAAATTAAATTATTATTTTGTTCCATTAGTTAAACAACAAACAATAAATCAAGATTCTGTAATTACGGCAAATATCCCTTATATAGTACTGTTTAATACTGCTTCTGTAACTCCAAACTTTACCGATGAAGATGCAAATGGCCGAATGGCCCAAGTTTTGCTTTCTTCATCTGATAATGCCTGGAATTTAAGTAAAAATATTGTATTAAGTCCTATGGCTATTCAACCCCCAGCTAAAACATCATTGAAAAAAGAAAGTTTGTCTGTTTTACTTAATGGTAAATTTACGAGTGCCTTTGATAGTATTCCAGAAGGATATACAGAGGGAGAAGTTTCAGAGTCAAAAGAGAATTCTGTACATTCGAGTTCTACTGTTCTTAATGCGAATACAAGACTTTCTTCTGGTGTTCAAAAAAGCACTATTATTGTTTGTGGTTCATCTAAAATTACTACCTCATCTGTAATCGATGAGAATGGAACATCTGCAACTGCAACTTTCTTGCGTAATGCTATCGATTACTTAAATGGTAATGCCGATTTATGTTCTATGCGTACAAAAGGTATTGCTTCTAGTACTTTTACTATTGAAAATCCTGTTGGAGCTTCTCTTTCAAAATTATTTAACCAATATGGATTACCACTACTTATCGTAATTTTTGGGTTTATCATGTGGCGTCTTAGAATTGCTCGTCGAAAGAAGATTCAGCTTAGATATTATCCAGAAGGAATGAGTGAACGACTTGGTGAAAAACCTCTTAAAATAAAGATTGAGAAGACTCAAAAAGCTACTAAAAAATCAAAAAAAGATAAAAATGACTCAACCGAGGAGGATACCAATGAGTAAAAAAAGAATTGCATTATTATGTGGAATTGTTATTCTCGCAATTGTTTGGATAGTTCAACTTGTTCAAAATTCTGGAAATGGAATTACTGTTCTTAAACTTAAAGAGGATGCAACTGAGTTTATTATTGAACAACCAGATGTTGATCCTATTGTTCTTACTTTTAGTAAATCTGTTCCTGCAAATAGTGATGATCCAGATGGGGAACAAGTTGAGCAATGGCTGATTAATGGCAAAGATGTTGCTGCAACTGAAAAAATAGATATGATCAAAAAAGCTATGGAATCTATAAAAGTATTAGGAACTGTATCATCTGCAAATGATCTTTCTACGTATGAACTTGACGAAAATAATGCAGTAACTATTACAGCAAAACATGACGACAAGATAGTGCGTACGCTTGTTCTTGGCAAAGAATCATCGACAGGTTCTCAGACGTATTCTCAAATAGATGGAGATTCTGATATTGTGTTAATTGCTGGAACCCCAGGTACTAATTTCCCTCTAACTGCAGAAGATTTATTGCCACCTCCTCCTGCAGAGGATGATGACTCAACAACTTCTGGCACAAACAAAAGTGAAACAGCTAATACAAGTGCACAGGCTAATATAAAAGCTGAATAAAACTTATGTGTTTCTAGCACGAAAAACCCCGTTTTCCATTCCTTGGATTATGGGGTTTTTTTCTGCCATTTCTAGTCTGTATTCACCCCATGCGCAGTAGAGTGGGTTTTGTTCAATGCCAATGTAGTGTCGTCCAAGTTTTTTAGCCGTGACAGCTGTTGAACCGGATCCTGCAAATGGATCTAGTACTATATCGTTTTTATTAGAACTAGCTAAAATGAGTTTTGCCAAAAGTTTTTCGCTTTTTTGTGTTGGATGTGCTGTATTTTCTGCCATGCTCCAAAATGGAATTGTAATATCATCCCAAAAATTTGAAGGACAAGTAAGTCGTTCATTGCCGTTATCAGTGTTTTTCCAGTCTTTTGCTTTACCGTTTTTATCCCGATAGGGAGCGATTACTTTTTTTAGAATTTTAACAGCTTCTATATTAAAGGTATAAACATCCTTATTTTTTGTAGCAAACCAAATATCTTCCATACTGTTTTTCCAGTTTGTTGTAGTTCCGCGACCTTTTTCTCTTTGCCAGGTAATACGGTTTTGTACCGTTAACATTTCTTCAAGTACTTTACCAATTATTAGACTCGATTTCCAATCACAACATACATACAAAGTTCCTGTGGGTTTTAAAAGTGGAATTACAAGGGAAAGCCACTTGCGTGTGTAAGCCTCGTATTCTCTAGATGCAGTTGCCTTAAACTTTTTGCCATGGTAATTTTTGGTCAAATTATATGGAGGATCGGCTATTATTAAGTCAATACTATTTTTTTGTATTTTAGGTAATAGCATAAAGGTGTCAGCATGCACTGTTTTATCTAGTATTTTTTCTACTAAAATATCAGTTAATGTGTTATCAAATTTTACACATTTTTCTAAGTATCTTTGTCCTTCTTCAAGAGAAAAGTCAATGGTTTTGTTTAATGAAGATTTTGTTTTCATGATTTTTCCTAAACTTAATTGTTGTATTTTAAAGTATAGCATAAATATTTTAATCTGTTATACTAAGAATATGCAATTTCATGAATTAGAAGCTTTTATTGCTCTTGCCGATACTCTTAACTTTGCTCGTGCTGCCGAGATTGTTCATGTAAGTCCGTCTGCCTTTAGTCGCATGGTTCAGCGTGTCGAAGAAGAATTAGGTGTACAACTTGTTATTCGCGATACACGACGAACAATGCTTACAGAAGCTGGAGACGCATTTTTAGATTTTGCACGAGATTCAATTCATAGAAGAGATGACTTACGTTTAAGACTTGGTAAAAATGATGATAAATTACATGGCATATTGCGTATGTATGCTTCAGTTACTGCTTGTTATTCAATTTTACCCAGGTTTGTAAAAGCTTTATCTGTTGAACAACCTGATTTACGTTTAAGTGTAGAAAGTGGAGACCCTGCTGAGGCTACTCCTGCAGTACAAGAAGGACGAGCAGAAATTGCGGTAGATGCAATTCCAGATACTGATTTACAAGGTTTAAAATATTATTCTATTACAAAATCACCGTTGGTTTTTGTAGCCGAAAAAACAGGGAAATATGCCGCCGCTTTACAGGACTGCTATAAGCCAGAGATTCTTTTTAGTTCGGTTCCCCTAATATTGCCTAAAATTGGGCTTGCGCGTGAGCGCTACGATAAATGGGTTCGTTTGATGAATATAAAACCACAAATTGCTGCTGAAACAGAAGGGAATGAAGCTGCCTTTGCGCTTGCACGTCTTGATTTAGGCGTAGGACTAGTTCCTCGTATTATTTTAGAAAATAGTCCTTTTGCCGATGGCCTAGTTATTTATGATGCAGGATCCTTTTTAGGACATTATGATATAGGGTTTGTCATGAAACCAGATACACGAAAACAGTTTTTATACGATACCTTGACTACTCTTATTGAACGCACGTATAAATAGAATTTCTTATCGGTTTCCAAGAGTTTTAAGCAAGGTGTTTAATTAGTAAGACTTGGTTTCCTTTATCATTATATTTTACTTTATCAAAAACAGCTTTTGTCATGAGTATTCCTCGCCCATGTGACATCGATTGTTTATTTACCTCTTTATTTATTCTAGACATCATTTCTTTATAATTAAAGCCGTTTCCCATATCGGTAATTCGGTAAGCTATTTTGTGCTCATCAAAGTAATAATCAATACTAACTTTTCGATTTCGATATTTAGGATTCTCTCTTCTTTCTTTCATGAAATCAAATAAACGTCCCTCTTCTTGAGCTTTTGTTTTTTCGTCGAAACTAATATTTAAATTACCATGTTCCATTGCGTTTACAACCATTTCCTGAAGAGCCATTTTTATCATCATTATATCACCATCATCTAAGCATTTGCTAATATTAGATGTAATTCTTGTTACAATATCATCGACCATAACAATATGATTTTCGACATCAAGAGAAATTCTTTCAGCTTTAACATATTTGTTTAGTTTTGATTGTTTTAGTGGCCATCCTCTCCCAAAAATTTCGATATTGCCATCAGCAGAAAAGCTGTCAAATCTAAATTGGTATTCGACAGGTTCTTTTGTTATTGGATCTAAAATATAAAAGTTAGTAGTAAGCACTTCTCCTGATTTTTGCAAAGCTGCAAATTGTTCTTTTAAAACACTCGTATCAATAGTAGATTCAAATTCATTATGATAAATACATTCACTAAAGTTTTTTATTTTTCCTGTTAGTTTAAGAATTTGTTTAGCTTTAGCATTTGCAGAAAGAATAGTCATATCTTTAGAAAGTGAAAAAATTAATTCTTTTGTAGAATCTAATAAAAGGGAATATTTATTTTCGAAATTCTCTAATTCTTGCGTAGTTTTCTTTAACATTGTGTGTGCTGTAAAATATTTTTTAAAAACTGATGCAAAGAAAAATAACAACATTATAGTTGTTCCTAATGCAAACCGAGAGAATCGTATGTTATTTAGTAGGTAATTTTTACCACTATATACATACTGCATATCATCGAAGCCACCGAGAACTGAAATTATTAATCCTACTAATAAAGTAACACTTTGAAAGTCTGTACTTTTTTTAATAACATGAAAAATTGCGTATCCTAGTGAAATTACTATATAGATACAGAGCATTATATCTCGAACTCTATAAAGAGGCCCTTCTAAACCCCTTGCAAAATCACCTGGAGAAACTTGAGGTGTCATTGATGGATAAATAACCGAAATAAAGGATTCTGGGGAAATAATAGATAGAATTCCTGTTATTATTGTTATAGAAATACCAATGTAGATTAAATATTTAAAGAGTTTTTTTACTAATCCTTCTAAATGTAAAAGGTTTTGAATAAAAAACAACAGACTTGCTAAGAAAAGAAAAATGGGAATTTGTTCCGCTCTATACAGATATCTTCCAAAAAGAATAGAGTTCTTCCAACCTGCTATAATGATAAGAACTTCTGCTAGAATAAAAAGCATTATGTTTCCAGTAACCAATCCGCCTGCTAAAAATGTTTTTTCTTTTGTTTGAAAAAAATACGTAAAATAAGTAATCGTAATTATTAAGAGCAAGGTAAAACAATTCATGGAAATTGTTAATTGCAATGCGTCTGTTAACCCACCTTTATACATAATTCAATTCTCCTAGCTTAAAACTATAGCACATGTTTTGGACAGAATCAATATTTTTCTTGACGTATTAGAGTTAGTGTTTTATTGTAATCGAGGAGGTTGTGGTATGTTTAAAGCAAATGAGTCACGGTACAATACTATGCAATATCAAAATTGTGGTAAAAGCGGACTAAAATTGCCTAGAGTTTCTCTCGGATTATGGCACAATTTTGGGACTAACGATAATTTTGAAAATCAAAAAAAAATGGTGCATACTGCCTTTGATGCAGGAATTACACACTTTGATTTGGCCAATAATTATGGTCCTGAAGCAGGTTCTGCCGAAGAAAATTTTGGTAAAATAATGTCTACAGATATGAAACCTTATAGAGATGAAATGATAATTTCTTCTAAAGCAGGTTATTATATGTGGCCAGGGCCTTATGGAGACCATGGTTCTAGAAAATATTTGATGGCAAGTTGTGATCAAAGTTTAAAACGTTTAAATTTAGATTATGTTGATATCTTTTATCATCATCGTCCGGATTCTGATACTCCACTCGAAGAAACTATGAATGCATTATCAGATATAGTAAAAAGTGGAAAGGCTTTATATGTTGGAATATCGAATTATAATGCAGAACAATCCTTGGAAGCGGCGAGAATATTAAAAGCAAATGGGACACCTCTACTTATAAATCAGGTAAGATATAATATGCTTGATCGTTGGATAGAAAAAGATGGACTTTTGGATACTTTATCAGGACTTGGTGCTGGTTGTATCTGTTTTAGCCCTTTAGCGCAAGGACTATTAACAACTAAATATTTACAGGGAATCCCTGCTGGAAGTAGAGCCTCGTTAAATAAGTTTTTACATGAGAGTGACGTAACACAAGATCTTTTGTCGAAAATAACACGACTTAATAAATTAGCACAGGCACGTGGACAAACTTTGGCACAGTTAGCCTTGTCTTGGGTATTACGTAAAAATAGAGTGACATCAGTTCTTATTGGAGCTAGTAATTCTTCTCAAATACTAGATAATTGTGGTATTGTTGAACATCTTGATTTTACGGACACAGAATTGGATGAGATAGAAGAAATCTTAACATAAAAGATATTTCTTGTATAAAAAAATTAAATTTTTCTTGTCAGAAATGAATTATGGGCTTATATTTTATTTGAATAAGATCTTCATTATAGCTCTAGGAGGCTTTTATGACTGCAAAAGTAGATAAAGATACATGTATTGGATGTGGAGCTTGCGCTGCAACATGCCCTGCCGTTTTCGAGATGAATGATGATGGGATTGCCGAAGTGATAAAACAACCAGAGGCTGCAGATTTTGATTCGGCTCGAGAAGCAAGTGAAGGATGTCCGGTAGAAGCTATCACAATAGAGGAATAGGTAGACTTTAAAAAAAAGTTCGATAAAAAAAGGAGTTATTTATATCACTCCTTTTTTTGTGTGTTTTAAAGACAATATGTTATAAAAAATTTACTTTATGTTTATTAAACTTTTGTCATAGTCACTTGGTGCTTCATAGCCGAGCAAATTCATAATAGTTGCTGCCCAAGAGCTAATACCAAGTCCTTCGTTTAATTTAGATTCATATTCACCTTTGCCTGCAGGATCATAGATTATGCCTGGAACAGGATTTAAACTGTGTGATGTTTTTGCTTTTGGCGAACAATCATCTTTGTGTTTTACTTCACCAGTTTTTTTATCATGTTCATACATATCGTCAGAATTACCATGATCAGCTGTAAGTAATAAAATACCACCAGCAGCTTCTACAGCTTTACGAATACGTCCAATTTGTAAGTCCATTGCTTCCATAGAACAAACAACTGCGTTAAAAACACCGGTGTGTCCAACCATATCACCGTTAGGAAAGTTTAGTCTAATATGATCATATTTGCCACTTTCAATTGCTTCGATTACTTTATCGGTAATTTCAGCACATTTCATCCAAGGGCGTTGTTCAAAAGGAACAACATCAGATGGTACTTCTACGTATGTTTCGAGTTCATCATCAAATTTACCAAGTTTATTACCATTGTAAAAATAAGTAACATGACCATATTTTTGAGTTTCTGAAATAGCCAGAGTTCTAATACCTGTTTTGGCTAAATATTCACCACTTGTGCGATCTATTGCTGGTGGTTGAACTAAATATTGGGCTGGTATGTGTAAGTCTCCGTCATATTCCATCATTCCTGCGTATTCAACTTTAGGTAAGCGGACTCGATCAAAGCGATCAAATTGACCTTCTGGAGTTTCAAAAGCAGCAGTCATTTCAAGTGCTCGGTCACCTCGAAAATTAAAGTAAATTACACTGTCACCATCTTCGATAGTTCCAATAGCTTTGCCATTTTCTGCAATGCAAAAATCTTTTAAGTCCTGATCAATCATACCTGGATTTTCTTTTCGATATGTTTCGACAGCTTCAGTAGCACTTGCAAATTGACGACTTTCACCCAACACATGACAATGCCAACCGCGTTCAACCATTGACCAGTCAGCATTATAGCGATCCATAGTAATCCACATACGTCCACCACCGGAAGCAATGCGATAATCATATCCGTCTGAACTTAGGTCGGCTAAAAATTTTTCGAAGGGAGTAATATACTCTAGGGCAGAAGTTTCTCCTACATCTCTTCCATCAATTAGAGCATGAACACGAATCTTTTTTACACCGTCTTTTTTTGCTCTTTCTATCATAGCTTTTAGATGGTCTATATGAGAATGAACGTTACCGTCTGATAAGAGACCTATAAAATGAAGAGTACTATTCTTGCCAGTTACATTTGAAGTTACTGTTTTCCAAGTTTTACCTTCAAACATAGCTCCTGAATCAATCGAATTAGAAACAAGTTTTGCTCCTTGAGCAAAAACTCGGCCACACCCAATGGCGTTGTGTCCAACTTCAGAATTACCCATGTCAGCGTCAGAAGGAAGTCCAACAGCTTTCCCATGTGCCTTAAGTTGCGTAGACAATCCAGCATTGTGAATAGAATCTAAGTTTTTCATTCGGCTTGCAGCTACTGCATCACCTTCTTTGTATTTTCCGTATCCAACTCCGTCCATGATAACAAAAACGACTGGACCTTTTCGGCCTTTCCATGATGGAATTTTCTTTAAAGCTTCAACTGCCATGAATATCTCCTGCAAACTATTGAATTAACCATCAAAAAAACTATGTAATTTGATGCTTTGTATACTAATTATTGCTTTTCAATATATAGTTTTTTAACGATTTATTCAATATAATAGAATTATGCTCTTTTTAATTTAAGCTGGTTGTTATCTTCCTTTGCAAGAATCCGCGGATTTAAGATAGAATCTATATCGACTTCTTTCATAAGATGTTGTTCTAAAACTAAATCTCGAACAGGAACATGTATTTTTAAAGCGTGTTTTGCAATTTCAGCAGATTTTTTATAACCAATGAAAGGGCAGAGTGCTGTAGCAATACCTACACTTTGTTCAACATAATTTTTACACTCTTCTTTGTTAGCTAAAATACCTGTTATACAATTATCAATTAATGTTGTTATAGCAGAAGTAAGCGTTGTAATAGATTCAAATAACTTAAAAAATACAATAGGTTCAAAGGCATTTAATTCCATTTGACCAGCTTCTGCTGCCATACTAATGGTTGTATCGTTTCCAATAACACTAAAGGCTACTTGTGAAACTACTTCTGGAATAACAGGGTTTACTTTTCCAGGCATTATCGAAGAACCATTTTGTTTTGCAGGAAGACAGATTTCATTAATTCCTGCACGAGGACCACTAGAAAGCAATCGTAAATCATTGCACATTTTAGAAAGATTAATAGCACACGTTTTTAGAGCTGATGAAACAACTGTAAACCCATCAATATTTTGAGTCCCATCAAATAAATCTTCTGCCTGTTCGAGTTTATATCCGGTTATTTCAGATAAAATTGGAACAACATTTTGCAAATAAATATCTGATACATTTATAGCACTTCCAATTGCAGTAGCTCCTAAGTTTACGGTATTCATTTCTTTTTTAGCTGTTCTAATTATTTTAATGCTTCGTTTTATCATGCTACTATATGCAGCAAAACTTTGGCCTAAAGTCATTGGCACAGCATCTTGCAATTGAGTTCGCCCCATTTTGATGACATCTTTAAACTCACATGCTTTTTTGCTTAGAGCTTTTTGGAGGCGAAGTAGTTCGTCTTCTAATGGTTGTAAAAGTTCTAGAGTTGCAAGTTTTCCCGCGGTTGGAATAACATCATTTGTTGATTGTGATGTATTTACATCATCATTTGGGTGAATAAATTCATAGCCACCACGTTTTCCCCCAAGAAGTTCATTAGCTCTATTGGCAATAACTTCATTTATATTCATATTAGCGCTTGTTCCTGCTCCACCTTGAATGGCATCAACAATAAATTCGCTTTGAAATTTTCCTTCTATAATTTCGTCACAAGCTTGAATAATAGCTTTTAATTTCTTTTCAGAAATAACATGAGCTGTGTTATTTGCATAAGCTGCTGCTTTTTTTACAAAGGCAAGATTCTGGATAAAAGCAGGATGTAAAGCAATTCCTGTTATTGGAAAATTTTGTTGTGCGCGTAAACTCTGAACCCCATAATAGGCTGTTGTAGGTACTTCCATAGATCCAATAGAATCTGACTCGATACGTTTTTCGTCTTTGTTTATCATAATGAAAAAACTCCCTTTGCAATAAAATATGTAACGGAGTGTATGTTTATTTAGTAAAAGTGTAAATATTTTTTAGAAAATTACAACTATTGTATAGTTTATTTTGATTATTTATTAATAAAATAAAGTTTTATTAGCGTATACAATATATTGTTAAGTTCTTACATTTTTATTTATAATTTGATATAATTTTGCTATGGAAAAGATACTAGATGAAACAAATCTTAAAATACTTACTATTTTGCAGAAAAATGCAAGAACCCCTGTTAAAAAAATAGCTGAAGAGGTTTGTCTTTCTTCTCCAGCTGTTTCTGCACGAATTACGCACATGGAGGAAACTAACCTTATTAGTGGGTATCAGGTAAAAATAAACTATCAACAATTTGGGTACTTTATAAAAGCTTTTATAAATTTAGAGGTAGATCCAAAACAAAAATCGGAGTTTTATCCATATATAAAATCTATTCCGAATGTTATCGAATGTAATTGTGTTACAGGGGATTTTTCTATGCTCATAGAAGTTGCTTTTCAAAAAACTGAGGAGCTAGATAAATTTATAAATGAATTGCAAAAATTTGGCAAAACACGTACTGAAATGGTATTTTCTACGGCTGTTGAACATAGAAACATCTTACCAAGTGATTAAAGAAGGTTTTATGAAGCGTAAATTATTATATACAAATTTTTCTAAAGATTTGTATATTCTTGGGCTTATAGAGTTTATCAATGGCTTAGGAAGCTTTGTTTTTCCTTTTTTGGCTCTATTTTTAACACAGAAGCTCGGATATTCGGCGACTAAGACAGGTTATTATATGTTGCTAATATCTGCAATATATGTTCCAGGTTCGTTAATAACAAGTCATATTGCAGATAAAATTTCTCGAAAAAAAATAGTTGTACTTACCCAATTTTGCTTTTCTGTAAGTATAATTATTGCTGGAGTTTTTGTAAAATTAAATCCTACATTAGTTCCGTTGCTTGTTATAATTGCTTTGTTTTTTGATGGGGCTACAGACCCTGCTCGACAAGCCTTATATACCGATCATACAACGTTAGAAAATAGACAAGAAGCTTTTTCATTCTTCTATTTGTGTATGAATATTGGATTTGCTTTTGGTCCTGCTATAGCTGGGTTTCTTTTTAATTCGTATCCTAGTTGGATATTTATAGGGCAAGGGATTGCAGGTGTTTTGACTCTTGCAATAATGATTGGGGTTGTTCGTGATAAAAGTCCTACAAAAGAGATGTTACAAGAAAGTCTTAAAAGTGAGTCTGATGATAAAGCTGTAAATGGTACTGTTCTTAAAGCGTTGTTGTCACGTCCTCTTTTGTGTATGTACATTCTAATAGTTTCGTTTTTTGGATTTGCGCGCTCTCTATCTATTTTTGGACTTCCACTTTATGTGTCAAATATTTTTGCTAATGATGGTCCTTCTAAATATGGGTTTTTAATGAGTGCTAATGCAATTCTTGTTGTTTCTTGTACAGCCATTATTGTAGGATTTTCTAAAAAACACAGATCCCTTACAATGATAAGTTTGGCTGTTTTTTTATATGCAATTAGCTTTTTTTTCATGGGAAGAGTAACAAGCTTTGTAATTTTGATTATATTAACGATACTCTTTTCTATAGGTGAAGTTTTTTCCGCTACTAACAGTAATTATTTTGTTATGAATCATACACCTCTTGGGCACAGAGCGCGGTTTTCTTCAATCTTAACAATTATTCAGGGTACAGGTTTTGCAATAGCTCCTTTTATTGCAGGGATAATTTTAGATGCTCATAATTTTAAAACACTTTTTACAACAAGTAGTGTATTGCTTTTTGTTTGTTGTTTTCTAATTCTTGTTTTGAGAAAACTCTATATAAATAAAGAGAAAAAAGATCATAAAAGTATTTAAAAATCTTCTTGCTATCTAGTTAAAATATCGCTAATATGCGATATATGATATTCTGCTAAAGTGTCAGATTAAGGAAGCTTTTTATGAAGCGTAAATTAATGTATACGGATCTTTCTAAAGGTGTATATGTTCTTGGTTTAGTTACATTTATAAATGAGGTGGGGAACTTTCTGTTTCCCTTTTTAGAACTTTTTCTTACTCAAAAACTCGGATATACTATTGCACAAACGGGTTTTTTTATAATGTTTTCAATGGTAGTATATGTTCCTGGAGCTCTGTTTACTAGTTGGCTTGCAGATAGATTTTCTAGAAAAAAGATTGTCATTGTTACAGAAATATTTTATGCACTTATCATGATTTCGTGTGGCTTTTTTATCCATATAAATCCTAAAATGGTACCGTATCTTATTTTAATTGCTCTGCTTTTTGATGGTGCTACAGATCCTGCTCGTAATGCTTTGCATGCTGATTATACTACACCAGAAAATAGGCAAGAGGTTTTGTCTTTTTTTTATCTATGCATGAATATAGGTTTTGCAATTGGCCCGGCAATTGCAGGGTTTCTTTTTAATTCGTATCTAGATTGGCTTTTTTTTGGAACAGGTTTAATAACCTTAGTTGCAACTACGATTATGTTTTTTGCTGTTAGTGATAAGCGACCTACAAAAGCGATGATTAAAAAAAGCATGAAAAGTCGTGGTACCGATAAAGCTGTTTCGGGAAATGTGTTTAAAGCCCTTGCAGCTCGCCCTCTTTTAGTAATTTACATAGTTATTAGTTCCATATTTGGTTTTTGCATCTCCTTAGTAACATTTGGGCTCCCTTTATATTCTGTTAGCATCTTTGGCCTACAAGGCGCTTCTCGCTATGGGCTTTTAATGACTATAAATGCAGTGGTTGTAATTATCTTTACGACGACAGTAGTTCGTTTTTCTAAAAAACACCGACCACTTAGTATGATTTGCATTGCTGTTTTTTTATATGCTCTCAGTTATTTGTTTATGGGGCATACAACAAGTTTTGCTCTTTTAATTGTATTAACTGTTTTGTTTACGTTGGGAGAGGCTTTTTCTGCAACAAATAGGGATTATTTTGTTATAAATCATACTCCACTTGGGCATCGAGCACGTTTTTCGTCTTTGTTTTCTATAGTACAAGGTTCAGGGTATGCTATTGCTCCTTTTATTGGTGGCTTAATCATACATAATGTAAACTATACAATGCTTTTTACTTTTAGTAGTATAATGTTATTTGCCTGTTTTGGTATGTTTTTATTTCTTAGATATTTATATATTATGCGAGCAAGAGCACGGCAAGAAATAGAAGAAGATCTTCCAATTAATAAGGATGAAGAATGATAGCTTTAATTGTTGCCGTATCTAAAAACGGCGTTATTGGTAATAAAGGTAAAATTCCTTGGAATATTCCAGGAGAGCAAAGTCGTTTTAAAAAACTTACAACTGATAACATTGTCATAATGGGTCGTCATACATACGAAGAAATAGGACACCCGTTGCCTAATCGTTATACAATTGTTATTTCTACTACTAAAAAGTTTGCAGCAGTTAATTGCACAACTGCTGCAAATTTACAAGAAGCTATTTCAATGGCCTCTCAAAAAACTGGTGATGTTTTTATTGCTGGAGGATCGCGTGTTTACAAAGAAGTACTTCCTTTGTGCGATAGGTTATACATCACCGAAGTAGATGCTGATATTGTTGGTGATCGATACTTTCCTCTTTTTGACAAAAGTTTGTATACTTTTAAAGTTGAAAAAAATATCAATAGTACCAACAAGCTCAACTCTAGTTTTTCATATAAGTATGTTACATATACAAAAAAACTGACTTTACAATAATCCTTTGTCTGTTAGCATTAGTCGAGCAACATCATTAATATCACCGCCTTCATCAACCATTAAATTGTATTTTTGCATATCTTTGTCGTCCCAAACGTTTTTAAGTTTGTCGAGAGTTTTAGTTATGTCTGGATGAGAGTCTGCAAATCCATTTTTCATAATAGGAAAACAAGTAAAAGGAGGGAAGACGTTTTTATCATCTTCTAAACTAACAAGATTATATTTTTTTAATCTACCATCTGTTGCGTATGAAGCATTAACATCTATTATGCCATCAACTAATGCTTTATAGGTAATACCTTGATCCATGCTTTTGTATGCTTCAAATTCAAATCCGTATTTTCGTTGTAGAGCTGGATACCCGTCTAATTCGCGTGTTCCAAATTCACTGTCACCACCAAGAAGCATATCTCCTGCATATGGTTCGATATCAGAGATAGTTTTTAGGTTATATTTTTTTGCTGTCTCTTCTGTTACAGAAATAACATAGGTGTCATTAAATCCAAGGAGAGAGCCGGCATAAATATCAAATTGCTCGTCAATTTCTTTTTTTACAATTTCATAGGTTTCTTCTGGACTCAAAATTGTTTTGCGATTCAGCATATTTGCATAAAGAGTTCCGGTATATTCAGGGTAAAGATCGGCTTCTCCCGATTTGATTGCGTTAAAGCAAAGCATTGTACCACCAAGTTCTTTTACTTCGGTTTCATACCCGATACTATCAAGATAGAGCCCAATTGTTGCTCCTAAAAGTCTTTGTTCGGTATAATTTTTATGAACAATAGTGATTTTTTCTTTAGAATTTGCTGTTTGTGAGTCACTTTTTTTAAATAAAGAATACCCCATAATTGCGATAATTATTATTGCAATCCCAATAATAATATTTTGTATGTTTTTTGTTTTTTTTCGTTTACGTGTAATGTCTTTTAATCCTTCTGAAGTGAGTTTTTTTTCTAAAAGTCCTAAGAAAAAGTCAGCAATAAGTGCTAATATTGCCGATAGGACAGCCCCTGTTAAAATCATTGGCATATTAAAAGTAGAAAGGCCTCTATAAATAAAGTCCCCTAAACCTCCAGCAGCAATTAATGTGGCAATGGTTGTAACACCAATACTTGTTACTGTTGCAATTCTAATTCCGCCCATAATAATAGAAATAGATAATGGAATTTCTATCTTAAACATTATTTGTCGTTTTGACATTCCAATACCTCGTCCAGCTTGAATTACAGCAGGCTTTACGCTTTTTATACCAAGAAGTGTATTTTTTAATATAGGCAATAAGGCATATAAAAATAAAGCAAAAATAGCAGGTTTTGCTCCAATTCCAAAGACAGGAAGTGCAAATGCAAACATTGCTAGAGAAGGAATTGTCTGTATTACATTTGCAATGTTAATAACAATATTTGAAACCTTTTTTTTGTTTACAATTAAAAATCCGATTGGTATTCCTACTATACAAGCTATAAGTACAGCTTATAACGAAAGAGAAATGTGTTGTAAGGTTTTTTGTATAACTTCAGTGTGATGCGTTAGTATAAAGTCTAACATTAATAATCCTCCTTACCAGGCATTATGTCGTGTAAAACATTAAGAATTGAAGTGTCTGTTATAAGCCCTAGTAAATAGCCGTCTTTATCTATAACAGGATTGTATGTTATTTGATTTTCTTGTCTCTCGTTCATAACATCCGTAAGACTTGTATCAGGATTAATAGGTTTAAAATCTGTTTTCATAATGTCTTTAATCTTAGCTTTACTATCTTGTCCGTAAAGTCTATTCCGTCCGAGAATTCCAAAAAGTTTTATATGATTTTTAGGTCCTTTATCAGCTACGCATAGAAACGGTGTTTTATGAATCTTCATTAATTCAATTGCTTGAGCAATATTTTTATCCTGATTTATAACTGGGAAATCTGTTTCCATAATATCGCGTGCTGTTAGCATATCGGGTGTTTTCCAAAGTCTATTAGATCCAACAAATTGTTCTACAAATTCATTTGCAGGATTTTTTAAAATATCTTCAGGGGTTGCTAACTGTGCAATAGAACCGTTTTGCATAACGGCAATTCTATCTCCAATTTTAATTGCTTCATCAATGTCGTGAGTGACAAAAATTATAGTTTTATGCAATTCGTCATGGATTCTAATAAGTTCATCTTGTAATTGTTCACGAGTAATCGGGTCTAAAGCCGAAAAAGGCTCATCCATTAGTAAAATATCAGGTTCATCTATAAGAGCTCTTGCAACTCCGACTCTCTGTTGCTGGCCTCCAGAAAGCTGTTTAGGGTATCTTTCTGCAAATTCGTCATAATCAAGGTTAACCAGTTCCATGTACTGTTTTACCTTTTCTTCTTTTTCTTCTTCGCTTACTTTTTTTAGTGTTTATAAAGTTGCAATGTTTTCTTCTATCGTCCAATGAGGAAATAAACCAACATCTTGGATAACATAGCCAATTCGTCGTCTAAGCTGAATTGGGTTTATGGTACTAATATCTTTGTTGTTTATTAAAATAGTACCACTTGTTAGGTCAATTAGTCGGTTAAGCATTCTCATGGTGGTTGTTTTTCCGCAACCACTTTCTCCAACTAATACAATAATTTCGCCTTTAGAAATTGTAAAGCTTAAATCTTTTATTACATTTTGACTTCCCTTATACGATTTGTAAACATTTTTGTATTCTATCATTTAGCCTCCTGTTAAATATAAAATGTTACCAGAATAGTAAATCTATTTACTAATATTAGCTTTTTGCATTTGAGATATCGTATATTTATATTAGTAAATAGTATGCTGTTTGATAGTGCTTGTTAAAGCATTATATCTGACGAGGGTAAGCGGGATGCTTATCTCATAAGCTCTCATAGATTAAATGAAAGCTCGTATTTAATATTGAAATTATTTAGTTTATTATAACAAGTTTCTTTGTATAATTCAACAGCAACTTGTCAAAGAGTATAAGTTGTTTCTTTGAGTCTATCTATTTTAATTCTTTAACTGCGTCTATTAAATCAAAAGGACTCATGCTGTAATCACTTTTTATAATCCCAGTGTCTAATCCTTGTTTAGCTGCCAAAGTAAGGGCAAGACTGGCGCAAATGGCAGCCTCTAGAGCTGAGTAGTTTTGTGCAAGAAGTGCGGCAATTAGACCTGCTAATACATCTCCTGTCCCTCCTTTAGCAAGGCATGGATTTCCCCATGGATTTAGGTATATTTGCACTCTTTGGTTCTCGTCTTCTTGTTTTGCATTATTTATTTGTGGTTCATAATATCCAATAATCTGAGTTGATCCTTTTAAAATAAGAGTGATTCTCGGAAAAGCTTTACAAAAACGTTGTACAAGTTTGATACTGTGATTTTTTATAAATGGTATAGAACATTCTTCTTCTGTTGCTAAATTGCAGAGATGTAAAATAGAAGCAAATTCTTTTGGATGTGGGGTAATAACTGTTTGTGCTAGAGAACAATCATGTAAAAGGTCTTTAAGTTGGGGATAGTAACACATATCAGCATCGAGAACACAAGGTGTGTTAGTATGTTTTGAAAACCATATTGCAAATTGATTTATGAAAGATTTTTTTTCTTCAAAATTACGACCAAGACCGGGGCCTGCACAAACAGCTGTTACATTTGTAGGGACACTCTGCGATTGCATAAGGGTAAACGGACAGTTTGGTATGCCATGAAAATCAGATGAGTCAGTAGGCTTTAAAACAAGAGTTGTTAAGCCTGTTCCAAAAGAGAATGCTGCTGTGCCTGCAATAATCGCTGCTCCGGGTTTTTCTCCAGCAAATATTGCTACGTGACCAAAAGATCCTTTGTGAGTGTTTGGATTATTGCGATGAGGTAGCTGTGTATCGTTGAGCTCTACTAGTTGTGCTTCAAAATCTGAGTTTTCAAATACCGTAGATTGTATACCTAGATTTGCACACTCTATTTTTCCAGCAAACTCTTTTGCACATTCACAATAAAGAGATGTTTTTAAAGCTCCCATTGTTACTGTCTTGTCGGCACAAACAACAACATTGGAGTAACTACAATCTGCAGGGAGTCCACTTGGAACATCACAAGCAATTGTATAAGCCCCGTCATCATGCAAAATATTTATCTGTTTAATTATTGCATCGGAAGGGGCTCTTATTGTTCCGGTAAATCCACTTCCAATAAAGCAGTCAACAATTAATAGGTGAGAAGTATGAGCGTCAAAGTTATAAGTGGCTATATCTAATTGGGTAAAAGCTTGTATCGCATTATTTTTTTTTGCTCGTTCTGCTTGTAAAATACACTGAGGGCTTTTGGGTTGTTTTGCAATCCATAATAGTATCTTAAGATCTTTATTTCCTGCTAATCTTCGAGCAAGAGTGTATCCATCGCCTCCATTATTTCCCCCACCACAGACAATTAAAATAGGGATAGGGTAACAGATAGTATGCATTTTTTTTTGCAAAATAGCCTCGAAAACAGATTTTTCTAGGGCTTCTGCTGCATTTTCCATCATAATATCTTCTGTAAGTCCATATTCATTAATAGCGATTTTATCGAGATTACGCGTATCATGATATAAGTTTTCCATCTTTCCCTCCTATATATTTTGTAAGCTTTCCATTTCTTTAAGCTTTTTATCGTCGAGAGAAACAGTTAAGTTTTTTTCATGTGTTGGCAAAACAAGTCCTTTAGGACCATTTTTTGCTCTTCTTAAATATTTTACTTCTGTATAGTATAAATCACAAGTTCGAGCTTTGCGCCCCTTAGAATAAAAGATAGCTAAATTACCAGCATAGAGTAGTATATCTAAAGGAATCGATTTGTTCCGAATCTGTTTAATAAATACATAGCCTCCTGGCCAGTCACGAGTATGTAGCCACATATCACGACCTTTTACATAATGGCGCAGTAAGTCATCATTCTCGGCGGCTGTACGGCCAACAATTATATGCCATCCTTTAATATCAAAACTTAATCCTGGGTGCAATTTTTTTATTTGTTGACGGGGCTTCGTTTGTTTTCGAAGCATTTGTTGCATTTTTATTGGATTTTGCTGTCTAACAATAGTCTCATAGTTTGTTTCTAAATCGAGAAGTGCTTTTTTTGTTTTTTGAATGTCCTCTTCCAGTTCGCTTAAACCAGAAACTGCTTTTTTATATTTTTCATAATAAAGTGCAGCATTCTCTTGTGCATTTTTCGTAGGATTAATTTCTATTTGGACTGTTGCATTTGTATCGTAATCTATGCATTCAAGATATTTGTTTTCACCATCAATTAGATGGCCATATGTTAAGATTAAATCACCCTGGTGTTTCCATTGGTCTGCTGTTAAAAAACCTTTGCGTTTTGTTTCTAATCGGTTTATTGCCGCTTCTAAGCGACTTTTGTGTGTATTATACTCACGTTCTGCTTGTTCAAGTAATGCTTCTCTAGAAAGGTTTGCGCCATGTTCACTGTACCAATAATCTACTTTTTGATTAAAGGTGTATTCTGGCTTATTTATTTCGTCAAAAGATCTTATTGTAAAATCTTTTACTGGCTCTCGTAACTTTGGTAACTCGAAAGTTCCACCGGTAACTTCGTTCCGTTTTGGCCGGCGATAAAACACATCAAGTATTTTTAAGTCTGGATCTGTTACAATTACATTTGCAGCTCCGCTCCATAAACGAATAAACATATAAAAAGTTTCAGTACTATTAGTAAGTTTTATTTTTATAACTCGTTCCTGACCTACTTGTTCACAGCTTTGTATGCGAGTTCCTTTTATTCGTTTTTTTAAAAATTCATTAAAGCGTAAAGGTTTATCGTTCTTAGGAATTTTTTTTTGAGTTTCATGAAAGCGACATGCGCCAGGAGCCAGACAAATTAAAATAGTGCGAGATCCTTGAGTGGCGTTGTATGTGTACAGTGCAATCGTATCATATCCTGGCTGGATTATTTGTTGAATAAAACTACCGGGCAAATCGAGTTCTTCTATAACTTTGTTAATTTCTTTCCAATTAAGTGACATGGTTTAAAGTATACTCTGAAACTAGAGAGGGAGCAAGTTTTAGAAAACAAAGTCTGCTATTTGTGCAAGTTTAAATGATTTGAAGTGATATCATTTTTGTAGTATACTGTGCAGTCTACTATTATTTTTACAATTTTGAGGAGTCTTTTATGGTATTAATAGTTGTCTGTCTTGGTGGTTTATTTGCTGGTATTGCAACCGGGTTGGTAGGTCTTTCTGCAGCAGCAATTATCGTACCTCTTTTGACAACTTTACTTGGAGTAGATGCCTACATAGCAGTAGGCATAGCATTATCAAGTGATGTTCTGGCAAGTCTTCTTTCAGCAAAAATGTATCATAAGTATGGAAATATCGATATAAAAAATGGTATTTTTATGCTTGGAGCTGTCTTATTTTTTACTTTTGTTTCTTCTTATGGCTCTTCGTTTATGGATACAGGACATCTTGGCAGTTTAATGAATGTTTTTGCTCTCTTTTTAGGGTTTAGATTTTATTTTAGGAAAAATGAAGAATCAAAAAAAATACTTAAAATAAAACATCCTATTATTCAATCGGTATTGTGGGGTTCTATTATTGGATGTATTTGTGGGTATATAGGTGCTGGTGGGGGACTTATGTTGCTAGTTATTTTAGTGCGTATTTTAGGGTACGATACTAAAAAAGCAGTAGGAACAAGTGTTTTTATTATGGGATTTGCGGCTTTAACAGGTGCTATTAGTCATATTGCGCTTGGTGGAACAAATTTATTATTTCTTGTAGTGAGTGTATTTAGTGCAACTGTAGGAGCACTTGTAGCATCTAAATTTGCGAATGTGATTTCAGAAGAAAAATCTAACAAAGTTGTAGGGATATTTTTAATCTTACTTGGAATTGTTCTTACAATTATAAATCATTATTTGTCGTAGAGACAAAAATAAAGGAAATACTATAAAAATGGAAAACAACGAACTTATTAATTCAATCGATGAAGGACATACTTGGCTTTTAACTGGTCCCAATGGTGGAGGAAAAGCTAAAAAACTAGAACAGTTTGCAGAAACTTTTTCTGCTGCGTCTATAGCCGCAAAAAAGGCAAAACCTGGCAATGCAGTTTCAGTTGTGTCACTCGAAGTAGCTGCAAAACTTATAAAAGAAGAGCGTGACGAAGATGAAGGTGATTATGTTGAAAGTGGTAAAGATATAGGACGAACTGCCGGAGCTTTTATAGCAGAAGTTCTACCAGAATTGCAAAGAGATTCTTTTACAAAAGTAAACAAACACGGAAAAGCTGTACATGGTTTGGTTTCAGAAAGTCAATTTAGTAAAATGCAAGATTTTCCTGAAGTAAAGCTTTGTGGAATAGGGTATCTATTAAATCGGGGAATAAAATATCTATCAACTGGTGAAATTAGACGTACTTTACTGTGTCGTGCTTTATTGTCTGGGTGCCGTATGCTTATTTTATCAGATCCTTTTGCAGGCCTCGATACTGCATCACGTAAGATTTTATTTGATTTTTTTAGTGATATTGCTGCAAAACATGGAGAAGGAGTTCCCCATATTTTATTGTCTCTTGAACGCTATGTCGAAGTTCCAGATGCTGTTGATCACGTTATAGCATACGAACATGGGATTGAATCTTTCTGTGGTACTCGAACAGATTATGAAGCGTATTTATCAAAAAAAAATGAAAGTACACGATTACAACGAGAACAAGCTCGTAAAGATTTTATTAAAGAACTTATGAGTCTAGAAAATGAAAGTGGTCAAAAATTATATGCTGGAAGAACCATGTTTGGACTTGAACCACAGACACTTATAGAGATGAATAATGTAAATGTAGGTTGGGATGATAAAAAAGTATTAAAAAACTTAACTTGGAAATTAGAGTCTGGTGAACACACACTTTTAAGAGGCCCAAATGGAAGTGGTAAAACTACATTACTAGAATTAATTACAGGTGATAATATGCAAGTTTTTGCAAACGATGTCAGTTTATTTGGACGAAGACGTGGTACAGGAGAAACAATCTGGCAATTAAAAGCTAAAATGGGGATTGTATCATACAGATTGCATATAGAATACCGTATGGTGGGAGGAACAGATTTAGAGGCAGTAATTTTGTCCGGATTTCATGATTCGATAGGTTTATATGAACAGCGTTCTCCGGTTGAGCAAATTGCAGCTAAAAAATGGCTTCATTTGGCTGGATTCGCAGGTCGTGAGCACGAAAGCTTTAGTTCACTTAGCTATGGAGAACAACGTGCAATTTTAATTATTCGTGCAGCTGTAAAATGTCCACCTTTATTGATTTTGGACGAACCATGCCATGGACTAGATGAAGAAAATCGTATTAAAATTTTAGCGTTACTTGAAACTATTGCAGCTACAGGGACAACAACACTTTTGCATGTCACTCATGATCCAACCGAGTTTTTGGATTGTGAGCATCATGTTGTTCAATTACAACCTGGAAAAGATCCGATGTACCAATTGCAAACAAGATAATTAATTGGTGTTTTTTTACTGTGTTTCAACTTCTGCTTTCTCAATGGATTGTATCTTTTTTAGATTTTCACTTAGTTTCATTGTCTTATGTGTTTGTGTAAGGAGCCTTTGTGCAAGTAGTTTTGACAAGAAAATACCGTAATGAGGGTTTTGTCTGATTAGTCCCATAAAAGCTCCTTTCGGTATTTTTATAAGTTTACCATTATCGGCACTCATGATAGTTGCAGAGCGCCGATCATTAAGTAAAAATGACATTTCTCCTATAAACATATCATTTGGAGTCAGAACAGTAGCAAGTTTTTTGCCCGAATAAACAGCAAATCTACCAGAAACAATAAAAAATAAGTCATTAGTGCGCTCTCCTTCATGGCAAACAATTTGTTTTTTATTGTATTTTATGATTTCAAATGGATTCATAATTTCTGGAATGCTGTTTGTATCGTTTACCTTATTTTCTATAGAAAAAGAAACTTCATTTCCTTTTTCGTTGTAACGCAAATCTTCGACAAGACTTTGCGACATTTTCATACCCATCCCATGTGTTCCGACTGAAAGGTCTGCTTCTAAATGACTTTTCCAGTCAAATCCAGCTCCGTCATCTTTAATGGTAAATTTTGATCTTGTTTTTCCAATATTGTATGAAATATAAATGCGTCGTTTTGCAATTTCAGGATTTTTATTCTTTTGTGCAATTAATTCGAGAATATCTTTTCCCTCTTCAAGCCAAATTGTTTTTTCTTCATAACTAATTTCAAGGTTGCCGTGTTCGAGAGCATTAAATAACATTTCCATGAGTGATGTTTGTATGGCATATTGAGAGTCTGAGGTAATGCGGTTTGTGTTATATAAATAACTTACTAAAAATTTTGTATATACTTTTAAATCAAGAGGGTTGTTTTCACTAATAAAAGAACCTGATTCGCTAACTCCTAATTGTTCTTGCATTCCGCGATTAAATAAGAATTGTTGATTTTTCCAAAGTATTTTTAATAGACGAGTAAAGTGCATTTTAAAGGCACTTGGTGTTTGTATAATTAAGAAATTAGGGTTTTTGAGATCTTCTAATTTTTTTTGTTCCTTAGGACCTTTTACAATAGCTATTATACCTCCATAATGAAGCCAAGGGTCTTCGTCTATTTTGCTCATAATTAGTTCGCTGTCAAATTCTGTTGATCGAAAATCGATTACTTTTATTTCTGGGATTTCATAATTAATGTAACTTATAATTTTATCAGTGTTAGTAAAGTATTCAGGATCAAAATAAGATGAATAAAGTTTACAGGCTTGTTTTACGGTGTCAGTTATATTTTCATCTGTAGATGCAATTAATAACTTTTTCATAATCTATTCTCCAACTTTTATATGAAATAAGTATAGCATAAAATCTGTCAAGTATCAGCTTTACTTTAAAATAAATAATTGATAAATTATTATATATAAAGTCTAATAACAACTATATAATTCCTATGGAGGATTTCTTATGATTCAAACAGTCAAAGATATTGACTTAGAAGGTAAACGCATTATTATGCGTGTTGATTTTAATGTTCCTATGAAAGACGGTGTTGTCCAAGATGACACACGTATCCAAAAAGCACTTCCAACAATTAAATACATTGTCGAACATAATCCACGCTCATTGGTTCTTATGAGCCATCTTGGGGATCCTGCAAAAGATGTAAAAAAAGCCAAAGCAAAAGCAGAAGATGCGGGTAAGCCTTTTGATGAAGAAGCTTTTATCAATGGCAAAAACAGAATGAAACCAGTTGCAGAATATCTTGCTAAACTTCTTAATAAGGAAGTAATATTTGCGGGTGCTGTACTTGGTTGTAAGGACAAGGTAGATGCTCTTCCAGCAGGTGGAGTCATGATGCTTGAAAACACTCGTTTTGAAAAAGGTGAAAAAAGCAAAGATGCTGCTGAAATGGATGCAATGGCTAAAGAACTTTCTACGTATGGTGATGTATATGTAAACGACGCTTTTGGTACTGCCCATCGTGCACATGCTTCTACAGCTGCTATTGCAAAATATATGGACGTAAAAGTTGGTGGTTTTTTAATGGAAAAAGAAGTTAAATATCTTGATCCAATGGTTTCAAATCCACCTAAACCACAAGTAGCAATTATTGGTGGTGCAAAAGTATCTTCTAAGATTGCCGTTCTTGAAAGTCTTCTTAAAAATGCCTCTGCTCTTATTATTGGTGGTGGTATGGCTTATACTTTTCTAAAAGCACAAGGACATACAATTGGTAAATCACTTGTAGAAGATGATTATATCGAAACAGCGAAAAAACTTTTATCATCTGCAGCTGCAAAAAATGTAAAGATTGTTCTTCCTGTAGACCATATTGGAGCAGAAGAATTTGGTCCTAACGCCCCTGCTGTTGCAGTTGATAGTTTAGATATCCCTGCTAATCTAATGGCAATGGATGTTGGACCAAAAACTATAAAACTATACAAAGAAGTTCTTAGCAATGCAAAATCAATCGTATGGAATGGTCCTGTTGGTGTATTTGAGTTCGATGCATTTGCAAAAGGAACAGAAGCGGTTGCACACATGGTAGCTGATGCTACGACAAATGGAGCAATATCAGTTGTTGGTGGAGGAGATTCTGTAGCTGCTGTTAACAAGTTTAATCTTGCAGATAAAATGAGCCACGTGTCTACAGGCGGTGGAGCTTCATTAGAATATCTTGAAGGTAAAACTCTTCCAGGTATTGCAGCCTTACAGACAAAATAATTTAATTTATTTTATCACAAATTTTTAGGTAATAATCAATCCCGGCTCGAACTCGATTTAAAAATCCTTGTTCGTTCCGGGCTTTTTTATATCCATCAGGAAAATGAAAATACAAATAGCTACTTTCATCAATAAGAGTAAGCAATTTGTCTGTTTTACAAGGTATTTTTCCTGTTAGAATTTTTTTTATTAAAACTAAGCGCTCTTTTTCATCAGCATAAAATCTTTGTGCGATGTTATCAACGTTTTTAACAGAAAAAATTATTTTGTTGGTTTCTTTCTCAAAATTTGTGTTTTGTATATTATAAAAATGTACAAATGGGATGTTTAGTGGATATCCATTACTTGATAGATTATAAATATTTTTAGTAGAAGAGAAATGTTCGACAAACAATTGTCCATAACTAGCTAGTGCTGCATCAGTAAAATAAGTATTCGTAATTTGTCTAGCACCTTTTTTGTAAGCTGTAGAGGGAAATCCTAAAGGTCTTAATCGTGTTTGTGTATAAAAACTTTTTAGTACAGCAGGGGTTTCTTTGCAATGTGTAATCCCAGCTGGATATGAAAAATCCAAACCCATAAGATAAATACAGGTTTCTTTTGCTCTTAAAAATGTCGCAATTTCTACAGCTGCTAATCCAACAGATCCAAGTGGTTGAATGAGTGGTGATACTATTTTAGTTTGTGCTACACGGGTCATAAAAGGCTCGTCACAGTATTGTGACATGAAGAATGAAATAGTAAAGTGTAAATTACAAAATTTGCGAGCTACAGCATTTCTTGAGCTAATGTCACATATATAGTGAATTTGGTTTGGATTTCCAGGTATCTTATTTTCTGACTTACATTTTTCTAATAAATCTAACATTCCAACATAAGACTGTTCAATTGCAAGTTGGCTTTCCATAGAGATAATTGCATCAGGTATAATACCTCGCTTTAATAGAGGAATTACAGTTACATCAACAGCTATAATATATAGATTTTCTCGTTTTAGTGGATGAATATTATTTGAAGTTGCATGATTAATTTTTGCTGATTTTAAAGTAAACGTTAAAGTTAACTTGTTCATAATATCATCCAAACTACATCCAGCCCCACAAATCAGAATTGATTTTTTTATTGAATGGGGTATAAGAGGTGTGCTTTTATCAAGCAAAGAAACATTCTTTAACAAGTTACTAGAAAATAGCTTTCCTAAATGGCTTATGGTAACTCTATTTTTCCAAAAAACAGCGATTAAATCATCAGCATAATGTAAAAGCTTGGCATAAAAGAGAGAGTCTTGTTGAGCAGCAGCAGAACAGTCAATTTTAACGATTCTTCTTAATTCTCCTTGTTTTGGAAAAAAATTATTTATTTGTGCTGTGTGTATAAAAGAAGTAGCGCTGTTTGAATTTTTAACAAACAAATATGCGACGGGTATCTTCTTTTTTTCTTGTGTAAAGTTAATATATTTTTTGCTAAAATCATATAATGTTTTATCATGTTCAACAGCTAAGATGCAGCAAGATTTTTGAATAGTATGTGAGGCTTGTAAAAGCTTTTGCTGTAATAATTCAATTGGGAAAAAAAGAACCGGTGAACAAAGTAAAAACAACGTTTTTTCTCTAACTTCAAGATTATCTATAATTTTTTTTAGTGCTCTTTGCGGATCATATTTTGAAAAGAGAAACTTATTATTGTATACAACAGAAAAACCCTGACCGGCAGGTACCAGACAGGGTTCTTTCTTAGTTACCATTATAGAATGCCTTCTAGTTATTATTCATAAAATATTGTAAATAAACACTGAACAGGTTGTTTTCAAGTTTATCACTATTCATAACATAACTAGAAAGTGATTGTTGATCAAATTGTGAAGTATAATAAGGATACATATAAGCAACTTGATCCTTATTTGATTCAACTGTTTTTTCTTCGTCGAGTTGTAATACAACTATATAATCATTTAGAGTTATTGGTTTAGAAATTTCACCATCAGAAAGAGCAAAGGCTGTTTCTAGGAAAGTTTCGTTTGATTCTGCGTTAGCTAGCTCAGGGACAGAATCTGTTGGAACTGGCGAAATTAGACTGTTGTTTCCATAATTTAATGGGAAAGCAGAAATTTCAGACATTGTTGCCCCTTCTTTTTTTGCAGCATTAGCAAGAGTTCCAGAAAGTGCTTCTGCAGCAACATCTTTTGCTTTATTTATAAAGTAATCCTCAATTTCACCACGTTCATAAGAAGTCATGTACGTATATACATCATCGATAACAATTGAATCTGACATATCTGATTCTTCTGGTTCAGCTTCGCATTTAAATACTGAATAACCCTGTGATGTTTTTATAGCACCAGTTGTTGCATTAACCTTAAGGCTTTTTAATGAAGCGATATCATCATCTGCGGTCTCTGATGTAATAAGTGAGTCTAATTGATAAGCATAATTATTAGTAAGTTTACCTTTATCATCACTGAAATTTTTAGTAGAGTTTTCTGAAACTGCATCTTCAAATGACAGAGTTCCATTTGTTATTTGACTTGCAATACTCTCTGCATCTTCTTGTGTTTTTAAAGTAACAATCAATAAATTATATTTTATAAATTTATCGCTATTTTCTTTACCATATTTCGCAGCTTCTGTTTTTGGGTAATCTGCAGTATTAAAACTAGCCATTGTAAAAGAACGTTGTTTATTGTTCATATTAGAAATAAAATCTGTTTCTGCTGCAGATGTCTTTAGACCATATTTGCTAGATTCTTGGTCGTACAAGTTTGTTCCAAATAAATCTGAAATATAACGCTGGTAACTTAAGCTTGTTTCTACTTCATTGCGAATTGCAATTTTATCGCTGTCAGAAGTATCGCTATATATTTTGTTAGAAAATTTACCATTTTGATCCTGAAAATAAGGGAGCATTCCTCGTCCAATTTCTGATTCAGGTACTACGTATTTTGCATTTTCTAGCTGATCCTGGGCTTCATAATAGACAACTGTTGAATTAAACGCTTGATTAAAAATTTGATAATACGTTTGATTATTTAAAGTTTGACCCTGGCTTTGATACTGAGTACCAATAGAAGAAACCATATTTGCAAAATAACTGTTTTGTTTGTATTCTATTTTATGTCCATTATATTCACCGAGTGGTGGGATATCTTGACCTTGTGCATTTCCAACTAAGGCTGGTGCAACAATAAAAGCAACTGTAGCCATAACAAATATAATAATGCCACCTACTGTCATAAAAAGTGTATGATTATGATGTGATTTTACTTTCTTTCCTTTTTTAAAATTAACTACATTTTCTTTTTTCTCGCTCATGATATATACATCCTTAATTAGCTTTGATTTGAAGACAATAGCCAATTTTATCATCATGTTTGGGGGCTGTCAATGTTACAGTAAACACTTTTCAAATATTTTTGAAAAAAACCGATTTTACATATTGACAAAAGTTTTTAGTTTGTATAATATATCAAACATCACGGGGGCGTAGCGAAGCTGGTTATCGCGTCGGCCTGTCAAGCCGAAGATCGCGGGTTCGATGCCCGTCGCTCCCGCATAAGCTCATCAATTTGATGAGCTTTATTTATTTTAAATAAGTTTATTAAAAACGTATAGCTATTCCCAGACAAAACGATTAACTAAACTGCCAAGCTCTTCAATTTTAACTTCAACAATATCACCATTTTTAATAGCTTGTGTTCTTCCTGGCGTTCCAGTAAAAATAACATCTCCTGGTTCTAGCGTTAGATACTTGCTTGTCCAAGAAACAATTTCTTCTGGAGAATGGATTAACATTGCTGTGCTTTCATTCTGTCTGAGTTTTCCATTTACATAGGTGCTAATCAGTAAATCTGACCAATCTACTCCAGTTATAAGATAAGGTCCAACAGGTGCAAATCCATCGCTTGCTTTTGCTCTAATCCATTGAAGATCTTCAGATTGCCAGTTTCGTTCTGAAATATCATTACCAATCGTAATTCCAAAGATAGCGTTTCGAGCTTCTTCTATAGTTGCATTTTTTAGTTTTTTGCCAATAACTATAACAAGTTCTCCTTCATAGTGAATATTGGTTGCAACCGAAGGGATAGATATATCACCTGAAGTTTGGATTGAAGATGGAAATTTTGCAAATAATTCTGGTTTTTTTGCTCCTGATTCTCCACTGTGGCTTCTGTAATTCAAACCTATTGCAAGAACTTTAGAAGGGTTAACGGGAGCCAAAAGCTTTAGTGATAAAGTTTTAAAAACTTTTCCTGTTTTTTTAGTGCTTATCCAAGGGGCTTTTTCTATTTCGATAAAATTTTCATTTTCTATAATGCCCCAAATCACTGTTTTTCCTTGCTGAGCTCTGCCATAACTAATAGATTGTGCATAAAGACTCGTAGTATATATTAATAAAAGTGTTAATAATAATCGTTTCATTGACATTCTCCTTACCTTACTGGTTAAGTATTTATTACAATATACTACTTTAAAGCTAATATACGAAAAGAATTCATATACTAGCTTTATTCTAATCTTGTGTTAGAATGAAACTAATTGATTCTAATCAAACTAATAAAATTAAATGGAGGAAGAAAGTATGAATGTTGAGTCATTTCTGTTGTGTGATGATATACGAAATGAAATTGGTGGAAAAAAATCTTTAATGGGTGTCTATGGTGATAATATTATTTTTGAAGTTCCTGAAAATGCAGCTGATAGATGGCCAAAGGCTCTAAGACTTGGGATTTTTATAAAACTTTCTATGGATGATGATGGAATTGATTACGATTATATTACCTTTACCCTTCATACTGAATTAAATTCAATTAAAAATAAAATAGGAGAAGGTAAAATCGATTTAACAAAAAATCCTACAAGAAATAAAAGTCTTTCAATTGCGATAATGCAGGAAAGAATGCGAATTGACGATGTTGGTCAATTAAAATTTGAAATCAATTGTTATTATAATGGTAAAGAGATTCCAATGAATAATAATACAATTTTAATTGAGGTATCTCAAAATCTGCATAAGTAATATAAAACTGGCTAATAAGCATTTCAGTATAAAAATGATTTTAAAGGGAATATAATGCTATGAGTACTATGCCAAAATTATATAAGAAATTCTTTGTTGACAATAATAATGAACGAAAAGAATTGTTTGCATTGATACAACAAGAGTATCAAAGTAAGAAAGTGTTATATCCAGGGAGTTTTACCCATATTGCTCCTTCTTTCTATTTTCAGGAAGTCGTTTATCTAGATACAGATAAACGTTGCAAATCTTTTTTTTCTAATTCAGAAACTATCGAGTTTGTTAAAAAAAACAAAAAATATACAGGGATACCTAGCATACAATTTCATGAAACAGATTTTACAAAAGAAATAGATGAAACACCTGAATATTTTGATTTGCTTATTTCACAATATTCGGGGTTTATATCAAAGTATTGCACAAAGTATTTAAAAAAAGATGGTATTTTATTGGCAAATGATAGTCATGGTGATGCAACCTATGCATATGTATCGGGAGACTATGAATTAATTGCTGTTATAACAGATGATATGAAAATTGAATATGATAATCTAGATACCTATTTTTTGTTTAGCAGAAAAAAAGAAATAGATATAGAAAAAGTTCTTACAGATATGAAAGGCCCAAAGTACAAAAACATAGCTTACTCATATATTTTTAAAAAAAATCAAAATTGAAGGTTGTAAAATTTTTAATGGCATTAAAGAAGAATGAAAAATAAAAGAATTGCAATATTTGGTAGTCGACAGAGGAAGTATGTTATTTAAAGATGTGATTGGCATTTTTCTCTGTGCATCTTAAGCAATCTTTTCTGTTTTAGGTTACCGAATAGTATTTCATCAAAAAGTTTTACATCTTTTGGAAGCAGAAAAACTAATATAAGGAATAATTCTAATTGTTAATTAATATTAGTATTTTGCCAATTCATAAGATATTGCTTTAAAGGTTCTGGGATGCTTTTAATTAGTAAATCAACCATTTTTTCCTTAGAAATTTCTAGATATCCGGTTGCCCATTCAGACGTCATATATATAGAGCCTTTGCAATACATCTCAAGCAAAAAAGAAAAGTCTTGGCTTAATGGTTTTTTAGTTTGATTTACTATTGATTTTTCATAAAATTTATAAATCATTTCAAAATCATAATTTTTAAGATTATTATAGTCGTCACTTTTAAAAGCTTGTGAAAAGAATATCTTTTCATCTTCAATAAATTTAAATTTTTCATATAAAGCTTCATGCAAGTCTAATTTGACACCCATTAAGAAAAAACTTTTATCACACAATTGCTGAAAATACCAATTAACCAAGTCATATTTATCTTGAAAATTTCTATAAAAAGTCTGTCGAGTTAAATTGGTTTTTTTACAAATAGAAGAAACAGAAATTTTGTCTAAACTTTTTGTTTTCATAAGTTCTTTAACCGCTAATGAGAATTCTAATTTTGTCTCCATAAAAGCCTCCTTTATGTCTAACAGTCAAATCTAAACTCAATAATATTACCAATATGTAAAAAAAGCAAAGATACCTTGTTAATTTATTCTATATTGTAGAGTTACAAATTGCTAAAACTGTAACTTGCTTTTTAAAGAAATTAAAACCTATAATAATATATCGATAAAATTTTATGGAGGTATTGTAATGGTACAAAGATTTGTATTAAATGAAACATCATATCATGGTGCAGGTTCTATTTCTGTTATAGCTGATGAAATAAAAGCTAGAGGTTTTAATAAAGTATTCGTCTGTACTGATCCTAGTTTATTAAAGTTTAAAGTGGCTACTAAAGTTACAGATCTACTAGAAAAGGCAAATATTGACTATTTTCTTTATTCTAATGTAAAACCTAATCCAACTATTGAGAATGTTCAAACAGGCGTTAAAGCTTTTATAGACAATAAAACAGATTGTATTGTTGCAATTGGTGGTGGATCATCTATGGATACAGCAAAAGCTATTGGTATTATTATTAATAATCCAGAAAATAAAGATGTTAGATCTCTAGAAGGCGTTTCTCCTACAACCAAAAAATGTGTTCCAATTATTGCTGTTCCTACAACAGCTGGAACAGCTGCAGAAGTTACAATAAACTATGTTATTACTGATCCTGAAAAACAACGAAAATTTGTTTGTGTAGACCCTAAAGACATCCCTGTGATTGCTGTTGTAGATTCTGAGATGATGAGTAGTATGCCAAAAGGTTTAACTGCTGCAACAGGAATGGATGCGCTAACTCATGCCATAGAAGGGTATATTACTAAGGGTGCCTGGGAATTATCCGATATGTTCCATATTAAAGCTATTGAAATTATAAGTAGATCATTACGAGCTGCAGTCAATAATGAAAAAGAAGGCCGAGAAGGAATGGCATTAGGGCAATATGTTGCTGGAATGGGCTTTTCAAATGTAGGGCTTGGCGTTGATCACTCAATGGCTCATCCTTTAAGTGCTTTTTATGATACCCCACATGGAGTAGCTTGTGCCATTTTACTGCCAACAATTATGGAATTTAATAGAGATTTTACCGGAACTAAGTATCGCGAAATTGCAAGAGTCATGGGCGTAAAAAATGTTGATTCTATGAGTCAGGATGAATATCGTGATGCAGCAATCAATGCAGTAAAAAAACTATCTATTGATGTTGGAATTCCTCAGAATCTAAAAGGTATTCTAAAAGAAGAAGATATAGATTTCTTAAGTGAAAGTGCTTTTAATGATGCTTGTCGACCTGGTAATCCAAGAGACTGCACAAAACAAGACATTGTAGACATTTATAAATCATTACTGTAATAGTTTTTTTGTAATAAAAGTTAAAAAGTAAATTTCAGAAGTACACCCTCTAAAGTTGGACAAATAAAATTCAATTTTATGGGGTGTTTTTTGTTTATATCGGTGGATAGAAAGAATATAGTGTGCAATAACCTTGACGGTTAAGATTTTCAGTGGTAGCTTAAATTATACGAAACATTTAAATAGTAAATTTATATTCTCTATAAAAGAGTTTCTAAAATAAAATAGGAGGAAAAAATGCCAGAATTTGGGAATCCATTTAGTGGAATGGATAGTGACAGAAAGCTAAATGAGGGAGAGTTGGTGAGAGCTATTAGAATGATGGTTGCTGCTGAATATGAAGCTGTTCAACTATATGAGCAACTTGCAGCTTCTACTGATAATACTCTTGCAGCAAATGTACTTATCGACGTAGCCGATGAGGAAAAAGTGCATGCTGGAGAGTTTTTAAGATTGCTTCGAGAACTTGATCCAAAAGAACAAGGTTTTTATAACCAAGGGGCTCAGGAAGTTGAAGAAGAATTTCTTGGAGCTCAACCTCCTAACGAAGAGAACTCTGAAATATCACAAAATAACGATTCTTCCACTACTGGTGGGTTAGGGATTGGAAGTCTTAAAAAATAAAACTAAGGAGTTTTTAAATGGATATATTAAAAAAGAATTTAGCTCCAATAAGTGATACTGCATGGAGTGAGATTGATGAGATGGCTCGAAATACTTTGGTAGCAAACCTTTCGGGTCGTAAGGTTCTTGATTTTGATGGTCCTCACGGGATTAATTATACAAGTATAAATTTAGGTCGGCTCTCTATGGGAGAAGGTCCAGATAAAAATGGTGTAAAATATGGCATTTATAATGTTCAGCCATTAGTCGAGTCTCGAATAAATTTTTCACTAAAAACGTGGGAGTTAGATAATATTGAGCGAGGAGCTCGAGACATTTCTTTAGATTCCTTAGTGGCTGCGGCAAAAAAAATGGCTGTATTTGAAGAAAATGCAATCTTTAACGGATTTAAAGCTGGAAATATAGAAGGTTTGCATTCTAAAGCAAGTAGCGAAGAAATTACTTTAAAATTGAACAATGATTCAATTCTCGATTCTTTAGCAGAAGCGCAAACTCGTATGCATTCCGAAGGAGTTAATGGTAACTGTAATTTTGTTGTAAATCCTGAAATTTGGAAATTTATGGGACGTATAAGTCCAGGAGGAACACTTAAGTCGTTAGTTGAAAGACAAATTGGTGGAAGTGTCATCTATTCAGAAGCTGTAAATGGTGCAATTCTTATTTCGGCTCGAGGTGGTGATGCAGAACTGGTTGTTGGACAAGATATGGCGATTGGGTATGATCATCATACCTCAGAAGAAGTATCACTTTTCTTGACAGAGTCTTTTACGTTCCGTGTTATTGCTCCTGAAGCAATAGTAAGTTTTAAACTGTAACCTACATACAAGTTCAGGACTGTCAAAGAATATATAATTGACAGCCCTGATTTTTTTATCAATTCAAACCCTCAATTTTAAGAACCTCAACAAGGATGAAAAATGAAAATAATTGCTGTATCTGGTAGCCGAAGAAAACAGGGAAATACTGCATCAATAATTAATAAAATACTTGAGCCATTTATAGAAGAGGGACATGATACAGAAACTATTTACCCTGGGAATTTAAATATTGCAGGATGTAGTGGCTGTGAAGGCTGTGCTAAAACTGGCAAATGTATTGTAAAAGATGATATGCAAGATCTCTATCCAAAAATTATAGAAGCAGATGCTATAATAGCAGGTTCACCAACCTATTTTTATAATATGACATCAGATATGAAAAAGTTTATAGACCGCTGTTACTGCTTTTTTTCTTTTGATAAGACCGATAGATCTGTATGGGTGAGTCGTCTTACAAAAAATAAAACAAGATTTGCTGGTATTGTTTCTATTTGTGAGCAGAATTCTGCTGAGGATATGGGATTTACTCCTGCTGCGCTTAATGCAGCCTTTTCTTCTTTAGGGTATAGAATAGTATTTAATCAAAAAGTACTACATGTTTTTAAAGCCGGAAAAATATTAGAAGATAAAAATCAGTTAGAAATAGCCTACAATAATGGTCAAAAATTACTTAAAACATTAAAATTAGATAGAAATTTATAAGTTATAAAGCTAAAGTATCTTAAACAGACTGAGCTGTAATTGCTCCTTCAATATTTTTAAAATATTTTACTGTTCCGACTTTTAATTCATCTGTTGCATCTTCGTCAGCGATGATGATTGCTTTTTTGTGCATTTGAAGAATACTTATTGTCCACATTTGAGAGATTGATCCTTCTATTGCATGCTTAAGAGCTCGAGCTTTGTTATGTCCGCTCATTAAAATAAGTACTTCATTAGAGTCACAAACCGTTCCAACTCCGACTGTTAAAGCTTTTTTAGGAACTTTATTAATATCTCCTCCAAAAAATCGTGAATTGGCAAGAATAGTATCTTGAGTTAATGTTTTAGCTCTTGTACGGCTGGTTAATGATGAGCCTGGTTCATTAAATGCGATATGTCCATCACATCCTGTTCCTCCAAGAAAGAGATTTATACCACCAGCTTTTTGAATTGCAGCTTCATAGGAAGCACATTCTAAGTCTAAGTCTTTAGCCATTCCATTTAGTATGTGTATATTTGCAGGATTTATGTCTATGTGATCAAAAAAATTGTCGTGCATAAAATAGTGATAACTGTGAATATCGTTAGCAGGCAACCCTACATACTCATCCATATTAAAGGTTATCACATGTTTAAAGCTTACTTTACCGGCTTTATAAAAATCAATTAATGTTTCATAAATGCCTATTGCTGTGCTTCCTGTAGGAAGTCCAAGAACAAAGGGCTTTTGTGCCGTTGGCTCAAATTTGTTAATTGAATCCATAATGTACTGTGCAGCCCAGAAAGAACAATCTTTGTACGTATTCTTAATTATTAGTCTCATTATTATATCCTTTTTACTAGATTCCCTGAAATTGCGGTAATCTGTAAATTAAAATTATTATCAAATACTATAATATCACTGTCATATCCTGGAATAAGAAGGCCTTTTTTTCTGTAATTCATAATTTTTGCGGGGTTCACTGTTGCACATTTTATTGCTTCACTTCGATTCATACCAAAATTAATTAGATTTTTTACTCCTTGAATCATGGTAAGTGCAGAGCCTGCTATTACATCATCTTCTTTACGATGGAAACAGCCATCTTTAAAGAGAACTTCCTCTCCATTTGCAAATAAAGGTCCATTTTTTTGTTCTGTCGGAGTTAGAGCATCGGTTATAAGTATAATATTGTCTGGAGTTTTATCTTTTATAAGTAGTTTAAATAAGTCTGGATGAACGTGCTTTCCATCTGCAATTATTTCACAGGTCATTTCATTGTGAATTAGTACGGCGCCGACAGCGCCTGGATCGCGATGATGCATTTGTGACATCGCATTAAAAAAATGTGTTGTATGCAAAATGCCTGCTTGCATACCTTCTACCATGTTTTCATAGCGTGCGTTAGTATGCCCTGCTTGTAGAACAATACCTTTCTGTATGCAATTAAGGGCTAGGTGTCTCATGTGTTTTAATTCAGGCGCAACAGTCATATTAACAATTGTTCCTTCAGAGGCTTCCCAAAGACGATCCATTAAATCAAGATCAACCGGTTTTACGGTTTCGGGGCGCTGAACTCCAAGTTTTTCTGGAGAAATAAAGGGACCTTCAAGGTGAATTCCCATTATGTGTGCTCCACAAACTGCACGTGCCACAGACTTGCCTTCTTTATTGTGACAATGCTCTTGTTCTTTTTTTGCTGCTACTATCTGACGTATAGTTTTTAGCATTTCTTCTTCTGGTGCTGGATAAATAGTTGGGTTAAATGCAGTTACCCCATATTGTGCAAGGTCTCGAGCCATAGAAAGAATTCCATCTGTACTACATTTATCGGTACCATGACCCATAAAACCATGAATGTGTGTATCAATGAGTCCAGGTGCAATGAAACTACCATGTACGTCAATAATCTGTGTGTCTGAATCAAATTTTTTTTCTTCAAAACGTTTTTCACTAAAAACGTCAGTTATGGTATCACCGTCAAAATATACTGCACAGTTTTCCATTTGAGAGATACCGTTTAAAATTGTTCCGTTATGCAAACAAACTTTCATAGACTTTCTCCTTATCATTAAAATGCAAGGTGCCATAACTTTAACACCAGTTTATTACCTATGCAAATTTATTCTAAGCTCTTATACCAGACTTTTATTCAAGTTTACCATCATAATAAAGAATATCCATACTACGAAGACGTTTTTTATGTACTGTAAGCGATGTAGAAAAGCTTTTAAAGTTTTTTTTGTCTACTGAAAGCCACAATGCTTCTGAAAGTGCACAAAGCCTTGGAAATAACATGTACTCGGCCAGCTTTGGAGACGGAATTATTTCTGTCCACAAGTTTCCCTGTCCACCTAGAACGTATTTTGCTTCTCTTGGAGTCAACTCTTGAGTAACTGGTGAAAAATTATAACTGTTATAAACTGTATTTGTTGCTCGACCTCCAGGTTCATATTCATCATCGTAATTTTTAAAATCAAAATAACAACCATCATATTGTGGTGACATAATAACAAAATGACCAAGCGCTGCTGCTTTTTTACCACCCTCTATTCCTCTCCAAGACTGGACTGTCATACTTTTAGGTAATGGCATATTTTGAGTTCCATCAAGCACTTCATCCCATCCTATTGGAATCTTTCTTCGTTTTTCTAGCATCGATGCTATTTTTACGGTAAGCCATGGTTGCAATTGATCTACGCTTTGGAGACCTTCATCTTGAATTCTTTTTTTGCATTTATTGCAGGATTTCCATGCAGTATGTGGGCATTCATCTCCACCAATATGTATCCAGTCACCTGGGAAAAGGTTACATACTCTATCAAATATCGTTTCATAGAGTTTTAATACATCATCATTCCCAGCACAGAGTACATTATCGAAGATGCCATATCGATCTTCAACTTTGTATGGTCCTCCGGTGCAACCGAGCCCTGGATAAGCTGCAAGTAAAGCAGAAACGTGTCCAGGCATTTCTATTTCGGGCACTACAGTTATATGACGTTCTGCAGCATACGCAACCAGATGGCGTATTTCTTTTTCTGTGTAGTAAGCTCTAGAACAGGTATAACCACCAATCTTTGTGGTTCGATCGGTAAAACGGCGATCATATTTCCATGCTCCTATTTCTGTTAGAAGTGGATATTCTGGGATAGGTAATCGCCATCCTTGGTCATCTGTTAAATGCCAGTGAAATCTGTTTAGTTTATAAAATGCTGCTACGTCGATTATTTTTTCGAGCCAGGAAGCTGGATAAAAAGAGCGACTACAGTCTATCATAAACCCTCTCCATGAATAGGCAGGGCTATCCTCTATTATACAATTAGGGAAACGAACTGTTTTGTCTGTATTTGTGTCGTTTTTTTCTGTTTCAAGTTGTTTTAGTGTTTGTTGTGCATAGAAAAAACCAGCATTATCTGACGCGCTAATCTTAATATTTGTCGGACCAATTTCTAACCTGTATCCTTCTGCGAGGATTGAACTATCAGTATTATTTTTTATGTGGTTCTTGTAGTTATTTGATTCAAAAAATCCTTCTCTTTCTATTATCGAATGAGGGAATGGAATAAGGTTTATATGTTTGTCCATAGGTTGAACATACTTAAAAGTGGTTAATTTGTCAACATTATAGTACTATTGTTAAAAAGACTGTTAAAAGCTAGTATATTCTTGCTATGGGATTAACCAATAATAATTTTCAAAAAAATTCTAATTTATCACGTGTGGTAGAAACTGTGTGGCGCAATCCAGGTATTAGCCGAATAGATATAGCGCGTACGATAAATCTATATCGCTCGACGGTTTCAAACATTGTTGGAATTTTGGTCGAGAAGGGTGTTATCCTAGAGGGTAAGCCTGGAGAATCTATGGCTCAGGGAGGGCGGAAACCAGTTTCGCTCTCGATAAATCCCAAATTTGGATGCATTATAGGATTAGAGTTATATCCAAATCAGTATAGAATATTTGTTATAGATTTTGAAGGAACTGAATTATTTTCTAGAGAGCTTAAAACTCCAAATTGTCTTGTTATGACAAGTAATCCAGAAAAAGATTTTATTTGTTTTGTAGATGAAGTGATGAAAGATATTCAGCCTTTTATCTCGGAGCTTTCTCTTCCTGTGATAGGAATAAGCTGTGGTATGCCAGGAATTATAGATACCAATAAAGGGATTATAATCCGTTCTGATCCTTTTGGGCTAGAAGATTTTAACTTTTCAGAAGTCTTTGATATGCGATATGGGGTTCCTTTTATAGCAGAAAATGACGCTAACTGTTGTGGTTGGCTTCAACTTGCTCAAAATAAAAATGATGTAGCACAAGATTTTCTTGCTGTGTTGGCACGTAATTATGGTGATGCAAATCATAAAAATACAGATAAAACGAAATTAAATGGTATTGGAATAGGGATTGCTGTTGTTCTAGAAGGGCGAATACAGTATGGAAGTAAATTTTCGGTGGGAGAATATTTGTCTGCTTCATGGCGTCCAGAAAATAAAGGACAAACAGGATTAAATCAACAAGTTCTTAATTGTGAATTAAATGATAAAGCCGCATATACAATTTGGCTTCGTGATTTTTTTGCTAGTCTTACTTTACTTATTCCTGTACTCTCTCCCAGTATGGTATTTTTGCATGGCCAAAATACTAATAAACAACAACTTATAAATTATGTAATTGAACATGATGTACCTCAGTTTAGAGGGGCCTTAAAAAAAACAGGGACTACTTTTAAAATAATTCCTGAAAGTCCATTTGAGATTGCACAGGGTGCTGCTAATATGATGTTACAGAAATTATTTTGTATAACAGATCTTAAGCAAATTGATTCAGTTTCTGCTTTTGATTGGGATGATATTTTTAAACTTGCACACCGAGAGCGAACAAAGGCATCTTTGGTAAAGTTTTAGAAATATATGTAATAAAAAAAATACTATTTTTTGTGGTTTACGAGAATTATGGCATTACAAGATTTTTTCATTCGCCCAACTCACATGAGTGATGTTCCTTCTTTATATCGCATTTGTTTATTAACAGCTAATAATGGAGTAGATGCGTCTGCTCTATTTTCTGATTCACTGCTTGTTGGCCACTATTATGCAGCACCATATTTTTTTTATTCTCCACAACTGTGTTATTCAGCCGTATTACAAGGGCCTAAAAAATCTGTAAGTGCTCCTTTAGGGTATATTATTGCTTGTTCTGATACAGTAGCATTTTCTAGATGGATGGTATCCCAGTGGTTACCTATTTTACAGCCTCATTATGCTAAAACGGTGTTTTTACCAAAATCTTCGATGGAAGAAAAAATTCAAGAACTTATTTTAGACAATACTCATCCTGGGTTTTGTACCAAGAATGCTTCTATTCTAAAAAATTATCCAGCACAGTTTCATATTGATATATTACCTGAATTGCAAAAAAAGGGATGCGGTAAAATATTAATAGAAACGCTCTTACATCAACTCAAAGAAAATCACATCTGTGGTGTTCATTTAGGGGTATCTAAAGAAAACAGTAACGCTGTTGGATTTTATGAAGCAATGGGATTTGCTGTTTTAGAAGAACTTTCTTGGGGATATGTAATGGGAAAACAATTGTAGTTTTATGTTTTCTTAAAAATTGAGCGGACAGTTACACAACAAATGATAATTGCACCACCAACCATTGCTCGAGGAGAAGGGTATTCATCAATAAAAATGGCTACCCAAATAGGATTTAAAATAGGCTCGAGCATAGTTATGAGTGCAGAACTTAAAGCTGAAACACCGACAATACCCCATGCAAATAAAATAGACGGAATACCCATCTGAAAAACACCTAAGAGCATGATGCCTACAAAACTACTTGCTGATGGGATTCCCGCATGTATCATAAACGGGATTGCGACTATAAATGTTATAAGATGAGAGAGCATAAAAGAATCTATAGGGCGAGCTTTTTTTTGTCTGCGTAAAAAAATAGCTGTTAGGGCAAAAGAAATTCCTGAAAGTAGTGCTATAAAATTACCAATATTTGTTGTAAAAGACAAATCATCGAGAAAAAAGAGTATCATACCGCCAAAAACTCCGACAATTACAAGAATATCTAAAAAACTTGTTTTTTCGTCTTTTAGTAAAAAAGTGCTAAATAAAATAATATATACCGGTTCTGTATATTGCAAAAGAACAGCATTCGCCGATGTAGTCATTTTGTTGGCAAATACGAACAAAATCATTGTTGCACTGTACATGAGTGATGCCATTATTTGATCAAAACTAAAGGTAAATTTTGGTTTGCCGACTATAACGAGCAAGGAAAGAAAAGCTATCAAGCTTCGTCCTCCGGATATAGCAAATGCATCCCATGATACAAGTTTTATAAGAATTCCTCCCGAGCTCCATAAAAAAGCACACAGAATAAGAGAAAGAATGCTAATTCCTTTTGTTTTTCGTATCATATTTGTATTCCATTATTAACAATTTGAACAATAAGTTTTGTATAAGAATAGATTATATTAAAGTTGCTGTCCATAAATTTATCAATATTTTGAAAAATAAATGTAGACAGAAATAATACAAAAGTGATTGCACTACATCTTTATATATTGTATTATAAAACAAATTTTTTATAAGAATTTTACGGAGAGTAGCGCAGGGGTAGCGCACCTCGTTCGGGACGAGGGGGTCGTGAGTTCAATTCCCACCTCTCCGACTATTTTATTTCTTTACTAGATAGTGAATTATAGCTGTTTCATTTATTCTAACATTTCTATCTGCCAGTTATACAGCCACATATAGAGATTTATATAATCCAGTGTTGCGTTACAACTTTGTACCTGTAGTTGAATCGAATCATAATCAAGCTGAGAGAGAGCTCCTAAATCAAGTTGCTGTTTAGAATCTGTTGCAAGTTGGGCTAATTCGGAACAAAGTTGCTCCGCTTGTGTTTGCTGTTGTCTAAAAGACTCTAAAAGTGTCTGATATTTGTCTTTCACATACCTTTTTTGTTTAACGTAATAACTATAGGCATCTTGTGCTGTTTGTAATTGAATATTTTCTGTATCTTTTGTATGAGAATACAAAGATGAAATAAATGGGGTAAAATTTAGCGAAACACTTGCTGTCCATGAATAGGTTTTGTCTTTATCCCATGCCGATTTCCAATCCGTTGTTTCTAACGTTTCTAGTCCCCAACTTGGCGTAAATGACAAGCCAAGTAACGGAGCCGAGTTTTGTTTTGTTAATTGAGATGTAGTAGTAAGCATATCTATTTTTAATAAAAGAGCTTTGCCACATGGATCTGAAACGTTATTTATATAGGCAAGAGCAATTTTAGTTTCATTAGAAGGTAAGTGAGCCTTTTTGATTTGAAAAGCATCAATTCCACAAGCATCTTTTAGATATTTACAATATTCTTGATACGTAATTTGAACATCACTCATACTTTGCTCATCAGACCATTGTGAAGTTTTTAATTCTGCTATTTTTGCTAAATTTGTCCCACCTGTTTTTTTTAGTTCTGTCAAAGCTTCTATTTGTTTTTGCTTATAAGCTATAGACGCATTATATACATCTATTTTCTTTTTATAAATTAAACACAATACATAATATTGCGTCACAGTTTGCAAAGTTTGTTGTTTGGTATAGAGTAGCTGGTAATAGTAATACTGTTTTTGTTGTTCGAGTGAGAGTTTGGTCGGATCTTTAAGCGTCCCTTGTGACCAAAAAGGAGCTAAACTTTGCGATAAAGTAATAGAAATAGTAGGAACTTGACTAATATATTGCACAGAGTTTACATCTGCAGTTGATAGCGCATACGTTCCAGTTAGTCCGAGAGTAGTACCACCCGGCAACGGCTGGCTAAGGCTTACAGAAGAAGATACACTTGCAGGGCATTCATCCCATTCATATTCATCAGGAAAAGAAGACGAAGTACTGGTACTTACCGATGGAGCATAGGTAGCATCCAAAGTTCTACGAGATAAACAGGCACTTTCGTACGTATGTTGGGCAGATAATACATCTCCATTATTTTGCATAGTTGTTTGCCACAAGCGCTCTAATTCAGTTTCTTGTGCAACAGCACCCCATTCCAAAGCCAAAATAGAGACGATTATTATTAATACTTTCTTTTTCATATACCACTCAATTTAAGAAATCTAACTTGCGCAGAATCATGTGCAACACAGTATCGTGAGAAATAATTATACGCGCTTCAGCACTAATACCTGATCGTAGATGTATTTTTTCACCATTAAACGATTCAAGATAAGGATTTGGAACATCAGCTTCTACATTAAAAACAGGTGTATTTGAAACAATAATCATATCAGCAGGAATAATTGTAATATACGACGAAAGTTGCCCAAATGTTGATGGTGGCAAGCCTGGAAACCGCAGTTTTGCTTCTTGTCCCGTTTTTATACGAGCAATGTGCGCCGCATCAACAATAATTTCAACTTTTAAGTTTTTATCATCATCTGGAATAATACGAAGTAATTCATTTCCTGCTATTACAAAATCTCCGCTGTTTAATTGCATGATTTCATTTATATAACCATCAATTGGTGCATACAAATTGGCATTTTTTATAGTTCGTTGACTTGAAACAATTTGTAATTCTAAAGATTGTTTTTGCTTATTTAAACTATTGAGCAAATTTGTTGCTTGCATCATATGGTCATTTTTCCAAGAAGAAAAAGAAAAGGTTGATTGCTCTAAAGTGGCTTTACAGTCATCAATTTTTTGTTGTATTCGAAGTGATTCAGGCATATTGTCTTCTTGTTGAAATGCCTGTTTTTGCTGTTCTAAAACATTTTGCTGCCTATTATATTCAGCAAGATATGTTTCAGCCTTAACCCATGCATTACTGTTTTTTTCTGCTTTGTTTTGACAGGAATTTATAGAATCAATTAATATGTTTTCTTCTTCTATTTCTTCAATTATTTTTTTTAATTGTATTTTACAATTTTCAAGGTTTATTGATTCAGAAACATTATCTATTTTCAATAAAAGATGTCCTTTTTTTACCTGTTCATTTTGCGTATAGTACTTTTCTACTATTTCACCACTTACCAAAGATCGTAAAGAAGAAATAGTATCTACCGGCCGTAAAATTGCATTTGCTTTTATCGTATCATCCATCTTTGCAAAACTTGCCCATATAAGAAACCCTGCAAGAATAGCAAACAACACAATTATAAACACAGGGATAGCTTTTGAAGTCTGCGTATCAAAAAAATCACGTGTTTTTGGGAGTAGCTTTAGATCTTCATAATGCACTAGCGTTTCTTTTTCATCTTTCATTTAAACTATCCTTTATGTAACATTAGGACTTATTCCAACATATATTTCCATGCAAACAGATTCTGGTTTACTTGTAAATGGATTTTGCGAAACACTATAAGCAGGTGTTATTGGCTGTAATTTATGTTCAGCTATATATGCATTTATTGTGTTATAAGCTGTTTGAATTTCACGTGCAGAACCTTCATAGTCAACATAAAGAGCATTTACAATTTTAATTTCAGGTTTTACAACATATTCAGCCAAAGAAATATCTGGTATTTTATTTGCAACACCTTCTACTAGTAACTCTATATCAAGTAAGGGTTTCTCATCTTGTCCTTTTGTCACACTATAAGTTACTGACGTAATACTTTTTACAGAAAGATTATTCTCATCAAATAATTTTTTGATATTTTGAGACTCTTTCCCTAATTCAATTTGTGTCATTTTTTTACGTAGTGAAATTACATTTAATAAATGTAACTCTTTATTAGCAACTATTTGCATGCCCCCCCCCTTTTTATGTTTTAAATTGTATTTTATTGTTGCGCCTTTCCGTGACCAACTTTAGCACTTATAAAAAAGTTAGTATTATCCAAATAGTCTTCGGAATTAGTCGAACTAATAATATCGTTTTCACTCATACCAATAGCAATATCTAACATTTTTGCAGGAGAAAGCATAAAACTAAGCCCACACTCATACGCAATATTCCATTTAAAGTTTTTATCTAAACAATCATTAAGCGATTCTTTGTACAAAGGATATCCACTCGAATAAAAGCCCCACGAATTGTCCTCGTTCAAGGGAAGACTATAATAACGACTACCGAGTGACATTAGAATATCAAAGTTGTGTTCAGTTTCACTCTGAGTATCTGAATCGAATGTTAGGGCTTCTAAACCTACACATAATGCAGTAAAAGAATCCAATAGCCAACGATTTTCCAAAGGGAAAGCTACCGATTTGTTAGCAACATACTGATATCCCATTTCTGCATAATCTACTGAAATCTGATATTTGGGTGGCAAAGGATATGCAAAGTGTCCATCCGATAAAATTTGAGAGGTAGGAGAAATAATTTTTGTAATAAAATTGATTCGCGACATAGCTTTTTTTTCACCGGTATAATTGCAACTACCATCAATAATTTTATACTTTGCAGCTATTTGTGAAAATTCTTTTTGTAGTCTTACTTTGCAAGAATCAAAATTAGATTTAACAGAATAATTACCGGTTGGTTTTAAATAATTTCCATCGATAATTTCTATATTAAAATCACCCACATACACAATTTCGCCAACAGCCACTTTAATAGGAACTGTTTCCATTGCAAGATTTATTTTATTTCCTACTTTAAAATATTTAAATGCATATTCTCCAGCAGGGATTTTATACAAATACAAATTTTTGCCAGAATCTAATCGCACACTTTTAACTGTTTTAGCATAGGAATTAATTCTCTCTTCTTTTATATCACTCGTATTCCACAAAACAAGGCTACAATCATCTTTTTTATTGCATTCAAGTTGAACTACAAGAAATCCATCTGTCTCTGTCATTTTAGGCAATTCATTTTTTGTTATAAGTTTTGTAGAACTACAACTACTAAACCCCAATAATACACTTGCAATAGCAATTACTGCAAAACAACAATTTTTACTCACTTTCATTAGAATCTCCTTTTGTATCTACTCGTAAAACTAACATGTTAGATTCCCAATTTAGCCGTTATAGCAAATTTGTTTTCATTTTTTTTGAATGGAAAATAAAAAATTTGGACTCCAAGATTCAATACGATTATACAAATTCGATGTAAAATATCCATTTAGATAATCAGTATCATTTGAAATTACAACAGGAAGATGTAAATCCATATCGGGCTGTTTCAGTTTATTTGTAATTTCAGAATAATAACCCTCTGCAACATTCGCAAGAACTTGTGCCGTATTACTAGATTTTATTTCAAATATAAAATCAAAATGTTCAGTTTTTATAACTTGAACATCCTCTCCCGATGCAATCTGTGTTGCTCCTATTGGAAGAACAGCAAAAAGCAGCAAGCTTATTGATAAAAGACAAAATTTCAAATTTAAATACTTTAGCCCCATCTTTTTGAACATAATTTTCATTTCACTTTTTTTAACTATGGTAATAGCAATAAAAAAAACTATTACCATAGTAACTAGAATAAGCTAATAAATATTAATTAATTTTCAAGAGCATTTTCGAGATTATCACCAATCGTAATGCCTGCAAGAACACCAACAGATGTCGCTCCCATAATAGTAACAGGATTTGCAGTTTCTGCAGTACAAACAATACCAACTACTCCACCTAATACACCACATGCAAAAGAAATCCAACCACCACCATCAATAACCATCATTTCATCCTCAGACACTGCTGAAAATCCATTAATACATAATTCGTTTGTCATAACAAACTCCTAGTCTCTTCTAATACTTTTTTTATTGGAATAAGTTAATTTATGCAGTATATTTACAATACG